>OLRD01000030.1_pt1 | contig 123516 bp, 100 predicted proteins | sample 1672051 | NCBI WGS metagenome assembly OLRD01 (sample SAMEA3136640, study PRJEB25190) | human gut metagenome | biome: human gut; feature: human-associated habitat; material: faeces | place: Austria | collected 2013 | reverse complement strand
TAAGTCCCAACTGGCTGTTGGGTACTGAAACCCTACACTTATATATTAGGAGGAGGCAACAATATGGCGGCGATCCTTATGATTGATGATGAACGGGCTATTTTAGAGCTTGTCAAAAACGGGCTGCGAAAGGATGGGCATTTCGTGACCGCTTATACCTCTGCCGCACAGGTACCGCTTGATAAGCTGAACAGATATGACTTGATTATACTGGATATTATGATGCCAGATGTAGACGGCTTTTCCTATTGTGATAAAATTCGTTCCCTTGTAGACTGTCCTATTCTTTTTCTGACAGCAAAGACAATGGAGCATGACATCACATTTGGGCTTGGTCTGGGAGCAGACGACTATCTGACAAAACCATTTCGTATTGCAGAATTGCGGGCGAGAGTAAACGCCCACTTACGGCGTGAACGTAGGGAACGACATACCGCACTTACCTTTGACCGCATAAAAATTGATTTATCTGCAAAAGAATTACGGGTAGATAACACGCCTGTTGCCTTAACGAAAAGCGAATATCTGATTTGTGAATATCTTGCAAGGAATAAAGGACAGGTATTTTCAAAAGAACAGATTTACGAAACTGTTTTCGGCTTAGAGGGCGACAGTGATAATTCTACGATTTCTACTCATATCAAGAATATCCGGTCAAAATTGAACAAACTGGATATTCAGCCGATAGAGACAGTCTGGGGGATTGGGTATAAATGGGAATGAAAAAAACAACATCACTGAAAGCGTCTTTTTGGAAATTCTTATATATGCTGTTGATTGGACTAATAGGTGCGGTGGCAATACCATTTAGTCTTATTTCAGCTGGAACCAGTACAGGGCTTATTACCTATGCGAATTATTCAGAACGCTACACAAAAGATCTTGCTCCTGTTATTGCCGCAACGCCGGATTTGGCAGATGTGCAGCTTCCTATGGGCTGTAAATATTTGGTGCTGGATAAAAATTATCAAGTGACGGAAACGACCTTAGAGGGCGACGATTTGGACCGGGCTATGGAATACGCAATATCCGGGAAGATAAATTCAAACCTCAACAAACAGTATTTGTTTGTGACCCGCAAAAATGAATATGTAGTGCTGCAATATTACATAGGTTCACAGTTTACAAATGAATGGCTTTATGAGTATTTTCCCTCACCGGAAATTCTGCTTTATATTTTTATAGCAATCAACTGTATTGCAGTATGCGTGATATTGACAGCGAAGTTTGCAAAAAATATGCGGACGCAGCTCTCTCCGCTTTTTGAAGCGACAAGGCAGGTAGCAGAACAAAATCTTGATTTTGAAGTGGAACATTCAAAAATCAAAGAATTTGAGGACGTACTTTGTTCTTTTGCAAATATGAAAGATAATCTGAAAATATCTTTAGAGAAGCAATGGAACGCGGAACAGTTACAGAGAGAACAGATTGCAGCACTCGCTCACGATTTGAAAACACCTTTGACCGTCATTCAAGGAAATATTGATTTGATAAATGAAACGGAGCTTGACGACGAACAACGTCTATATGCGGGTTACATTACTGAAAGCTCCGAACAGATAGGCATTTATATTAAAGCGTTAATTGACATTTCCCGGACAATCGCCGGGTATCAGCTTCATTTGGAGAAATTTGATATAGCTGATTACATGGGCCAGATTAAAGCGCAGGCAAGCTCTTTATGCCTTACCAAAGGAATTTGTCTGCAACTGGAAACGGGGGCTAACCTGGGCACACTCAAGGCGGATAAGCTGCTGTTGGAACGGGCAATTATGAATGTGATAAGCAATGCGTTAGACTATTCTCCACCACAGGGGACAATTTATGTAACGGTGCAAAAAACGGACTGCTTTTTACATATATCTATAACGGACGAGGGAGGCGGCTTCACACCGGAGGCCCTACATCATGCACAGGAACAGTTTTTCATGGGCGACAAAAGCCGTACTTCTAATATGCACTTTGGTATGGGACTTTATATCACAAGCAGCATTATCAAGCAACATGGCGGGCAGCTTGTTTTAAGCAATTCTAAAAAAACTGGCGGCGCACAGGCTATTATCAAAATTCCATATTAGAAATTTGGTGAGCGGTACTGCGGTATCGCTCATTATTTTTCAAATCTTTATGAAATCCACAAAATTAACATATAGCATATAAGTAAAGAATAAAAATGCAATCTGCCGGACGACGGCAAAAGAAAAAAAGCCGTCGTGGAGCAGACATATTTTCATGCGCGTATGAAACGGCGACTTTGATTTTCAGAGCCGCCGTTTCTTTGCGTTTACACAAACCTATGACGACTTGCAGGGACACGGTAGCCGATTGGAGGTTGATTTACCGTGTCTGTTTTGGTTATTCATAGTGTACATGAGTTACATCAATTAAAAAAAGCGTAGCTCCCTCTCCGGGTAATTTCGACTATAAATACGAACTGACAATTCAATATACTGGCTTTTTTATTTCCTATGCGTTTACTTGCGTTCTGCGAGCAGACGCATTTTGTCTTTTTTATAACATAAAGAATTTTTTTGATTCTGCAACAAATCACACCCTGCTGTACAGATATGGTGCGGAAAGAGGGATACATACTTTTCACTTCATAGCGGAAAGGGGGTGTGATTGTGAAACCGTCAGACTTCCAAAAGACGATACAGTGTCAGTTCGACTGTAAGCTCAAAAAAGTTGTGAAAGGAATTGTCCGTAATTACCGCAAGGAATTAGCCAGACGACAGGCAAAGGAAATATCCTTTTGTGAGCTTCCAGAGATTGTTGTTGAAAAATTGATTGTATGGGACGATTACGAAAGTGAATATACAACATTCGATGTGTGCGGTACAGAAATCCGTGTACTTGATGAAGAACTTGCAGAAGCACTGAAACAGTTGCTGGAGCAGAGCCGGAACATTGTATTGATGTTTTTCTTCTTGGATATGAGTGATTCGGAGATAGGCGAAAAGCTGAACATCAACCGAAGTACATCATACAGGCACAGAAGAAATTCACTTGAAGAAATCAGAAAACAATTAAAGGAGAAAAAACAAGATGAAGAATAAGCAACATACACTTCCATCTTTCTACCTCATATCATCAGCCGTAGACGGTAACGAAAACGCCATAGAGAAGCTGTTGCTGTTCTATGAAGCGTACATATCAAAATGCTGTTTACGCCCATTCTACGATGAATACGGCAACGTATACATTGTGGTTGATATGGAATTAAAGGGACGTATCAGAGAAGCCCTTTTGAAAATGATATGTGAATTTGAAATAGACGAACATTAAGTAATATTTGAGCGGAGCATGATTTAACAAACTCCCCTCTTTCCTGTTCCGCTTTTTCTTATCATTCTGTATCAGTCCATTTGTAAAAATGAATTGATACAGGCTGACAAGAGCCTAACAGTTCTTTGACAAGTGAATAAAGCAGTCAGATACGTTTGTGCTTGCAGTGAGCCATCAGAGGTTGTACGCCGTGACTTTTCCAATCGGGAGATAGCGATTCATGCAATGATCTGGGAGTGACCGTTGGAAAAGTCGTTCTGCCATGACCTGCAACACAGGATAATGATACACTCGTATGACACGGTTCAGCCCACAGGAATGGGAATGGTTGAGATACCAGCGGAGCTTGCCGAAGCCGTCTGATTGCTTGTAAAACTATCTAACAACGATTTTGCAAGAAAAAATCATCTTAATAGAGCTTTTTTGTTCATCATTTGATATACTGATAGACAAGATATTGAGATTTCCTTATCTGGTCTATGGAAAGGAGGATTATGATTACCGTAACAAAAAAAGACCTCATAGCACTAGGTTATGGAACTTCTTTCTCGGCAGACATCATAAGAAAAGCAAAAAAACTTATGATTGAAAAAGGGCATACTTATTACCAATCCCGTAAATTGGACAGAGTACCCAAAGAAGCCGTGGAAGAATTATTAGGGATTACATTATCAGACACAAACGATTGATTGTACTTCTTGCATATCATGTAAGGAGTGAAATTATGGCAAAAGACCCTATTAAGAAAGCAGATAACGGAACTTATTATTTCAGAGCTAATTTAGGCTACAATCCCATTACCGGAAAACAGATACAGAAATACCGAAGTGGATTCAGAACGAAAAAAGAAGCAAAGGAAGAATATTCAAAACTGGTGTTAGCTTCTACCGAAGAATTAACAACAAAAAAAGATGGCGTTTCTTTTCAGCAATTTATAGAAGAAACCTACCTGCCATGGTATAAAACACAGGTAAAAGAAAGCACTTATCTTAATCGTGCTACTACCATCAAGAAACATTTTTCCTATTTCTACAAAATGGAAACAAACGAAATCGAACCTATCCATGTTCAAAACTGGCAGTTGAAACTTGCAAAAGATTTTAGTCCTAATTACATCCGTATTGTACAGGGAATGCTTTCCATTGCATTTGACAGAGCGATCGTGCTTGGGATTGCAAAGAAAAACCCCTCTCGAATGATAGGAAATATCAAAAGCAAGAAAACCAAAGTTGATTTCTGGACATTAGAAGAATTTCAAAAGGTTATTTCCTTACTCTGTAAGAAAGACTATTATGAACATTATCTGTTTATATCGTTCTGGTTATTATTTATGACTGGTATGCAAATTGGCGAAGCGTCAGCATTACATTGGTCAGACATAGATTTTGAAACAGGCTTGCTTAGCATTACCAAAACATTATATTACCGAACAATGACGGACTATAAATTCGTTGAGCCGAAAACACAGGCAAGTATCCGTACTATTTATATTGATTCAGATACACTCAATGAGCTAAAGGCTTGGCAAAGTGTTCAGCAACAGGTTCTTCCCGATTGTTCACTTGTACTAAGTTATAACGGAACTCCAACCAGTAAAACAACGCTTCCCAGAGCTTTGGAAAAGTTGTCAAATTTAGCAGGTGTTCATCGTATTAAAATTCATGCCTTGCGACATTCACACGCTTCATTGCTTATCAGCATGGGCGAAAATCCTTTACTTATCAAGGAACGTTTAGGACATGAAAAAATACAGACAACACTCGGCACTTATGGTCATCTGTATCCAAATACGAATCTTGAAGTTGCTAAAAAGCTGACTGGAATATTACAAGTACAATCTGCTACTGAAAGCATTGCTAATTATACCAGCAATCAACATACAGCAATCTATCACAGAACAGTTGAAGAAAAATAATGCAATGAAAATGCAATCCTATAAAGGAAAAGCTGTAAAACCCTTGTAAACAAAGGCTTTACAGCTCAGCTTCAACTATTCAAACTCAATCGTACCCGGCGGCTTGCTGGTCAGGTCATAGAATACGCGGTTAACGCCCTTAACTTCGTTAATAATGCGGTTCATAACTTTATTCAGTACTGCATACGGAATCTCAGCAGATTCGGCTGTCATGAAGTCGATAGTCTTCACTGCGCGGAGCGCTACAGCGTAATCATAAGTTCTGAAGTCACCCATAACGCCTACACTTCGCATATTTGTCAGTGCTGCAAAATACTGGTTCGGCATCCATGAAGGATCTTCACCATGTTCTTTCTTATACTCAGCTGCAGCATTGTCTAACTCTTCACGATAAATGAAATCTGCATCCTGTACAATACGAACCTTCTCTGCAGTAACTTCACCGATAATACGGATTCCAAGTCCCGGTCCCGGGAATGGCTGACGGAATACCAGTCTCTCCGGAATTCCAAGCTCCAGACCTGCTTTACGAACCTCATCCTTGAAAAGGTCGCGGAGCGGTTCGATGATTTCCTTGAAATCAACGAAATCCGGAAGTCCGCCTACATTGTGGTGAGATTTGATCACTGCGGACTCTCCGCCCAGACCACTCTCTACAACGTCTGGATAAATAGTTCCCTGTGCCAGGAAATCTACCGCACCAATCTTCTTGGCCTCTTCTTCAAAAATACGGATAAATTCTTCACCGATAATCTTACGTTTTGCTTCAGGCTCTGTAACACCTGCCAGCTTGTCATAGTATCTCTGCTGTGCATTGACGCGGATAAAGTTCAGGTCAAACTGACCGTTTGGTCCGAATACACCCTCAACCTCATCTCCCTCATCTTTACGAAGAAGACCATGATCTACAAATACACAGGTAAGCTGCTTGCCGATTGCTCTGGAAAGAAGTCCTGCTGCAACGGAAGAGTCAACACCACCTGACAGGGCAAGGAGAACTTTTCCATCTCCGACCTTCTCGCGGATTTCTCTGATAGTATGCTCAACAAAGGCATCCATTTTCCAGTCTCCGGCACATCCGCATACACCAAGTACGAAGTTTGAAAGCATCTTCTTTCCTTCTACTGTATGAAGCACTTCCGGATGGAACTGGATCGCATACAGCTTCTTCTCCTCATTCTGTGCAGTTGCTACCGGACAGTCTGCTGTGTGAGCAGCAATCTCAAATCCTGGTGCAACCTGGGAAATGTAATCTGTGTGGCTCATCCAGCAGATTGTTTTGTCAGATACGTCTTTGAAGATTTTGGAATCTGTCTTATCTACCAGAACCTCTGTCTTTCCATATTCGCTCACATCTGCTTTCTCAACTTTTCCGCCCAGAACATGCATCATAAGCTGTGCGCCATAGCAAAGTCCCAGAACAGGAATACCAAGCTCAAATAATTCTTTATTGCATGTAGGTGAATCTGCCTCATAGCAGCTGTTCGGACCACCGGTAAGGATGATTCCCTTAGGATTCATTGCCTTGATTTTCTCAAGATCGGTCTTGTATGAATAGATTTCGCAGTATACGTTACATTCTCTCACACGTCTGGCAACCAGCTGATTGTACTGACCGCCGAAATCCAGTACGACGACTGTTTCTCTTTTCATGTTTTCCTCCTTGTTTCTCATTATTTGTAACTGTAAAGATATTGAACCGTTACCATTGAATTTTATTATAAATTACAGTTCGGATTTTTACAATGCTTATTTTCAGTTTTCCACCTTGTGTTTTCTTCCTGCCAGTTTATAAGTTTTTTAGAATTTAATCACGTTTTTTTCAACAGTCCATCACATTTTGCTCACAAATTCCCTGTATATTAATAAGCAAATAAAGCAAATGCTTTACAAACAGGTTGCAAATGCTTTTTCACATAGATTTTTAACTTTTTTCTTTTTCATACTTATGCCGGGCCGCAAGGTCCGGCCCTCCTTCTTTTTACAGACCTTTGCAGGTCTTTTTTTCTTTTTTATAAGTTTTTTAGAATTTAATCACAATTTCTTCAACAGTCCATCACATTTTGCACACATTTTCCCTGTATATTAATAAGCAAATAAAGCAAATGCTTTATTTATAATAAAACTTTTTCTTTTTCATACTTGCCGGATCGCAAGATCCGGCACTCCTTCTTTTAAAATGTGAAATCCCGCTCACAGTAAGACACAACTGTGAGCGGGATTTTTGTGTTACCGCAGAGAACTAGTGTGCCGACAAGTTGATTCTTGAAACAATCTTGCAGGATAAATTTTCTTATTTCAAGGCGGAGGAAGGAGGCGTAGCGGTGGCTACGGCGACCGACGACAACGCGGAAATAAGAAATTTAGACGCAAGATTGTTCGAGAAATCAACTTGTTGGCACACTAGCTTGATTCGGTTAAATTCCCATTGTAAGAATTTCCATCAGTACCCCAAGCAATGACGGATTCAAATTCATGGATACCAGAACTGGCACTGCCTCTGTACCCAGCTCTTTCACTACTTTATAAACGTCTGTCTTCTGTGCATAGGTAATCTGTGCTTTTTCCAGAATCTCATAGACCTCTTCTGCATAGTCTCTCTGATAAACAGCTGCATCTGCCGCAAAAGTAACCTTCACCTGTGCATCTGCCGGCACATCCTTGAGGATCACTATTGTTCCATGAAGCTTCTTATCCTCTGCGAACTCTGCATCCTTATATACCTGTCCGTTTACAGTAACCTCCTGCGGTTTGTCCTGAATGTTGCAGAAGCGGATCTTCCAGGAACGTTTCTGCGGGATTACTGCTGTATTTCCCTGCGCAGCTTCTATAATAAATACTGTTCCATTCTCATCTGCAGTCTTCGTCATTCTGGTGGACACCCAGTTCTCATCCAGGTCTTCCGGTGTATCCCCACCGTCTTCCCAGAGTACAAATTCTCCTGATTCTCCAGGATATACAAGTACTTCCAGTTTCTCAGGATTCTCAATGGAATTATCATATCCTTCCATGTCCTTCAGTGGAATGATGCTACCTTCACGCACAAGTACCGGCATCTCATAAATATCTCTCCAGAGATCCACTTTTCTGCCGCCCTTATATGCTCTTCCGTTAAAGAAATCATACCAGATTCCCTGCGGAATCCATGTCTTTGCGCCTGCAAGTCCTGTTACCGGATCCAGCTTATCTGTGATTGGAGATACCATCATCTCTGTGCCGAAATAATAGTTGTTCGGTACTTCATAGGTTTCCTCACGCTCCGGCTCCAGATAATACATCGGCTGTACCAGCGGCAGTCCCGCTCTGCTTGCACGACGGTTCATGGTGTAAAGATACGGAACCAGCTTATGACGCAGTTTCAGGAAATTCTTCATTACTGTTTCTACAATCTGGTTGTATTTCCACGGTTCTTTTCCATTAAACGGGTTATCTGTGCTGTGCAGACGATTCATTGGTGAAAAGACTCCAAGCTGTACCCACCTTGCAGTGAGCTCGTCGTCTCTGTATCCAAACATATGTCCACCGATATCATGACTCCACCATCCAAAACCGATGTTGCTGGCATTTGCTGTGAAATATGGCTGGAATTTCAGACTCTCCCAGGTAATGAACGTATCACCGGAAAAACCAACCGGGTATCTGTGGCTTCCTGGACCTGCATATCTTGAGAAAGTCAGCGCACGTTTTCCTTTCCACTTGCTGTCCAGATAGTGATAGTGGTTCAGCATCCAGAGCGGATCCAGTCCCGGAACCTTGGTTACAGTTCCCTGCTGCCAGTCAAGCCACCAGAAGTCTACTCCCTCTTCTTCCATCGGATGATGCAGTTCCTCAAAATATGTCTCAATGAATTTCGGATCTGTCATATCAAAAAGTACCGGTTCCTTACTTGCAGGATCAATTCCCATCTTCTCTGCAACTCTCGGATAGGCTTCTTCATAAGCACGCACTCCATCTGCCGGATGTACGTTCAGTGTGATCTTATATCCATGTTTGTGCAGCCAGTCCATAAATTCAGGCGGATTGGGGAAAAACTTCTTATTCCAGGTATATCCTGTCCATCCGCTTCCATATACAGGAGGTACATCCTCTACCAGATGCCAGTCCATATCTACAACTGCAACAGAAAACGGCACTTCTTCTTTCTCAAAACGCTCTACCAGTTCTTTGTACTCTGTCTCTGTGTATTTGTGATATCTGCTCCACCAGTTTCCGAACGTATATCTTGGAAGCAGAGGTGTTTTTCCACATAATCTGTAAAAATCCTGCAGACATTCCACATATCTGTGACCATATCCAAAGAAATAAAAGTCTGCTCTGTTTCCCTGACGTGGCTCTACCATTCCATCTTCGCCCATAGCCATTGTATGGGAATCATCCAGCACTGAAAAACCGTTTCTGGACATAATTCCATGACTCAGCGGAATCTCACCGTCTGCTTCATCCAGGGTTCTGGCTGTTCCCAGCAGATCTTTTGGTTCATCACCATAATGCCACACGCGCTCGCTGGCTTTTCCACCCGCTACACGTATCATCAGACCGCTTGGAGAAAATTTCTGTCTGTCATAGTGGATTTCCAGGTCTTTGGTGTAAATATGTAATTCCTCACCGCCATCGCTCACCCTGAATTCCGGCACCGGGAAATCACGATTGCATACCATCTGTGTTGCTCTGTCCTCAAATCCTCCGTCTTCGCTGTACTCAAAACGAATCAGGGCAGTTGTCAACATTGTAATCCTGAAATGATCGCCCACGATCACAGCTTCCTTTCTGCATACAGGATTACCTTCCAGCATAAATTTCTTTAAGTCCATAAAAGCTTTTCCTCCTTTACATCAACAACAGTTGTAACAGCTGCTTTTATGTCTATTTTAATCTTCTGTAGTCTGATTGACAACGCTTTTTTTCAGCTACTGAACATTTATATGACATATACTTGTGATACTATTTTCTAGAACGTGTCTGAAAAATGCTTTACGCAAGATGTGCGTCACAATTTGCAGGAGATTTTGGGAATGATTTTCCAAACACACTCTAAAGCAGCTGCCGAAGAGGACGAATGATAATCCTGAGCACACCGTAGTATAACTTCTTTTTCCGATTCAACACTTTCCCCTGGTACTTTGCGCCTTCGGTTTCCTGACCGTTTGCAAGTACCTCTTTGCTTTTTTCCATATAATCTGATTCTGTTTCGTGAATCTGCTGATTCAGTTTTTCGCTGTCAATTACCAGCATCAGTTCCGTATCCAGATAAGTACTTCGCATATCCAGATTATAGGAACCTACTACTGACAGACGGTCATTTATCAGCACAGCTTTTGTATGAACCGGATAATCATTCATCAGTTCATACACATCTGCCCCTGTTTCCAGAATTTTCTTTTTCTGATTAAGATAATCTGTACAGCCCCATGGATTAGAGCCTTTTTCCACTGCATTCAGCACGATCTGAAGCTTTGCATGATCTGAAATCCCCTGCAATACATCATACATGTAACCATTACAGATCACATAAGGAGTCTGTATTATTACATGATCTGCATTTTCAGTAAGATACTGAATTGTCTGGAGAACCTGCGGTGTTTTTCGTCCCGCCTCAATTCCATTATTGATCAGAGTGATCTTGTTTGCTTCTATCGTATCCTTTTCCCATGCACTGTAGGTTTCTATATCATTGTACCTTTTCAGCAGAGATATGTAAATTTCTTCCATGTGCCGGTATGCATCCGTATATCTGGAAGATTGTTTGCCGTTTTTAATGCTCACACAGCTTTCCTTCCATATTTTATGGAAATAATCCTCAAGCTGGTTCAGAGACTCTCCCTGTCCTTCTGATGTATCATACACCAGGATATCTCTGTCTTCATTAATGCCTTTTGTCTGATTCCCCAGAAAGATATCATTGCTGTTGCGTCCGCCCAGCAGATACATTTTCTCATCCACGATCAGATATTTATCATGCATGCGATAATTCACCTTAAACAGATTGACCGGTGTCACCGGATTGTAAACTCCCACTTCCACATTCTCATATGATGCCAGAGCCTGGAAATCACTGCTTCCAGCCAGAAACAGTTGCTGATAAATTCCATCGATCAATAACTGAATCTTCACACCTCTTGCCGCAGCGCAATTCAATGCGGCAAGAATTTTAGTGCCATTATCATCCGCGCGTAAGTCAAAGGTAGACAGTACAATGCTCTCCTTCGCAGTGCCAATCATACGAAGCCTCCACAAAAGTGCCTCTTCATTATCGTCAATGCAGCAAATCCTTTCTACGCCTGCTGTCTCTGATGTAAATTCTGTCTTTCTCAGACTTTCCACATATGTTTCGTCCGGTTTCCTGCAAAAAAGAGGTGAAAGTATATTTACCAGCACCACGATCAGCAGGAAAAGGCAAAATATTTTTCCTGTTCTTTTTAGTATTTTTTTCATTCGATACCGTAACCTCCTTTGACCAGACCGGAACCCAGATATTTGACTTATTCCTCTTCTTTCGACAATACACTGAGTATAGAGTATAACATAATCAGAAACCGTAGTGCATCTTTTGATACGAAAAGCGTTAAAATCTTTTCACAAACCCTTTTCTTTTTCTTGCAATGTCTTATATGTTTCCGACTTATAAAAATTCAATGTCATCAACTCTTTCCAACAGGGAGGGATTTCAATGTTATCAGGATGGTTTGTATAAAGTGTGATGACTGGTTATAAAGAGAGTTTATCTGCATCTTGCACAGCAGTCTTCTCTCCTGCATGAAGATATTTACCAGCTTGACCCTGTGTTCTTCAAGCGCTATCAGCAGCATAAAATACTTTTACGCCCTTGTGGAACTTTCTCCGCAGGGGCGTAAATACTTTATTTCTCACTTTCCCGCAAAACAAGAAAAACACCGTCCCCGCGGCAATCGCTTTGTCCGCAAAAACAGTGTTCTTAGTGCGCCTTCAGGGGTTCGAACCCTGGACACCCTGATTAAGAGGAATCCGTATTGTTCTGGACTTCTGATAATAATCGAGATATAATATTTATGCTGTCGACTCTTTCCAGCAGGAAGGAGGTGCGTTAGTGTGGATTTAATTATTTCTTTTCTTATTTCGGTTATGGCAAGTGTAGTTGGTTACTACATATGCAAATGGTTAGACCGGAATCATTAGACAGCTAGCCTAAACGAACCCCCATGGACCGGTCCTCCATGGGGGTTCTTTGCGTTAGCTTGGAATTATTTCTTTTCTGGTTACTATTATATTACTTCTTAATCGCGTTTATGTCAATCCCCCATGTATCTCAAAAAATCTGTAACTAAACATAGATTGGTGCTTGCAACATAATAAAATGAGATACAAATTTCACTATATTTGTGTCACTTTTTGTAGTATAATGTCATTAAAGAAGGAGGTATGTGCTTATGGGGTTAATGGATCGTGAATATATGCATAGGACACCAGAGGAACGTGAAGCAGAATATCATCAAAAACGTTCTAAGAAGCAGATTTCAGAAGATCAGAAGCATCGGGATCGTCAATTAGAAATGTATCGTTTAATGGCTAAGGGTAATTCTATGACACGTTCTGAAAAACGACGACTTGAACAAATTTATGAGGAAAATCGAGTATATATGGCTCGGACTGCTACATATTCCAATTATAAGTCATATGAATTTAAAGGCAGCTCAACAGATTCTTCCTCTAAAAAGAAAAAGTCAAGTATTGTTCCTGTGGTTATTTTTGCTCTTGTTGCTATCGGTTTTATTTTTCTTCTTGCAAACTGTCCAGATCTTGCTAATTTTGATATCTGGGAGTTTATTGGACATTGAAGACCTGTTATCAGGTCTTTTTTGTTATCCAATTTTGGATTGAGATAATTTTTCTTCCTGTTCTTGAATGTCTAAGATTTTCTTAATAACTCCTTGCTCTGCTGGATCAGCTTTTCTATATGCTGCAATTATATTTTTTTCTTCTTTTGTAAAGTTTTCATTTGTAGACTTCCCTGTTAATAACCATTCAACACTTGTTTCAAGAATATAGCTCAATTTTAAAATAGTTTCTGTATCAGGAACTCTATTTCCGCTAATATAATTACTGATTGCACTTTTAGAAATCCCTGTTTTTTCAACAATTTCTTTTTGTTTATAATGATGTTCTTCCTGTTTTTCTTTAATTCTATTACCTATTGCAGTCGAATCTAACATTTATATCCTCCCATATAAAAAGTTTTCATTTGTGGCATTTTTATATTGACAAGTTTTCATTTGTGGACTATAATCAAAACTGTAAAAAGTGATACCTTTATTACTTTGTTAATATTAAATTTTACCATTACAAGCTGTTTTCTACAATATATTTTGTTCTAAATTGCCAGTAATGTAATTATGTCCAAACAGTGCAAGACTATAAATATTCAGGAGGTGCTTCAATGTTATTGGGATGGTTAGTATATCAGGAAAGAAAAGACCTGCCGCAGGATTTAGCCCGTCAGTTAAAGGCAGCCTTTACATCAGAGATCGATGCAAGGCATTACGCTTCACTGATGAGAGATGTAAGTGTGATGGCTGGTTATAAGGATACCTATGTAGTAAAGAAATCAGACATTGATGTAAGTCGTGTATGAGGTGCTCTTATGGCTAAGAAAAATAACCTCAAATCCATCCGCCTGTCTGATCAGGTGATGGATTATGTGATCAACTTTGAAGGGGACGGCTTCAACCAGAAGTTCGAGAACCTTGTCCTGTTCTGTATGGAACAGGAAGAAACCAAGAAACAAAAGATTGCCTTTTTAGACCAGCAGATCGTTAAGCAGTATAAGAAACTGGATGTTTTTCGACAGCTTACGTCTGAGATCGGGGATGTCCGCAGGGCTCTCACACATCTGGAACGGCAGGCAAACGACCTGTCTGAACTTATGGATGAACTGCTGGAAGATAAAAACGAGGATCAGGAACTCCCCTTCCCCTGATCTCTGTACAGTAAGTCAGTCAAGGGTGAGCGAAGCTCATTCATCTTGACCCTTGACGGACTGGACACAGCCAGTACAGAGAATCAGACAGGAAGGATGGGAAGCCTGCAGGGTGAGCATCCTTCTTGATTACCCTCATGTACTCCTGTCCTGAGTCCTTTCCCTTATCAGGGATATGTCACACCTGGACAGACAAATCCAGCTTTTTCAGCGGCCGCTGTCCCTATCATTCAGGAGCCAAAAGTCAAGGTCTCCGCAGGAGCCCGAAGGGTTTAACCTTTACTTTTGGCTCTGTTGAACGGGCGGCAGCCTATCCCCGGCACGACAGGGAAATCCGGCTTTTTACTTCAATCTGCCGGGACTCTTCTGCATACCGGGGACAGACAATTATAGATTTTCCCTCCTTCCGTCTCTTTGTTATTCCGGCAGTATGTACGGACTGACCTTTAAAACGTCTTTTCCTTGGCTCGCATGAGTCAGGAAGGAAAAGGTGTTTTAATGGGAGGGACGGGACACTCTGGACAGGGAAATCCAGATTTTTACCTCGATCTGCCGGGACTTTCCTGCATACCAGGGACAGACAATTATCTTTACCCTCCCCCCTTGTGCGGCGTAACGCTGCGGAGGGTTCACATACATTTAAACATTAACTATCTCTTTCCCCCGGTTTTCCGGGGACGGTAACAGCCCCATTGAGGGATTACATATCAACCAATGCCTTTCCTGCTCTTATACAGGTCTGGCAGAATTTTTCAAAGGAGGTTCATGATTATGAACAAAATGAAGATCTTAGTAACTTATGCAGGTGTCTGGAAAATGGATAACGGAAGCTCCGGCATGACACTGAACTATTTCATGTACGGTGAAAACGGTGAGCAGATGATCTCCCGGGTGGATGCTACAGGCGGACCTGTCGGACAGCAGAGGGCGAAATGTTCCCTTGACCCATCCATGAGACAGAAGATCACATTTGTACCTGGTATCTATGATGCAACAATGGGAATGAAGATCGGCAGTGACGGCAAACCTGTCCTGACTGTGGAAGATCTTGATTTCTGCAGCCGTGTACAGATCCTGCCGGAACAGCCTGAAAAGAAATAGGAAGGTGACTGAATGGCATGGCGGATATATTCACAGACGGTCCTGTTTTTGAAGCGGATCAGGGAACAGTTCCGGAACCTGTTGCACCAGCCCCGGCAGTACAGCCGGCTGCTACACCGGTACCAGTACCGGATCAGCAGGACACTGTGGCTGATCAAACTGACACTTCTGGCAGTTCCCCTGATACTGCAGGGCAGGAACCTGTTCAGGGAGTGGAAGAAGTTCCGGACACTGGTACAGTAGACTATACTGCATTACTTGAACAGCTGATCCAACAGAATGAAAAGCAGCAGGAACTAATGGAAACTCTGGTCAAGGAAAACAAGAAGCTTGAACAGGATATGAAGAATACCCGGAACGCTATGCCTGCCATGATGTGTATGCTGGGAGTGATCATCGGGGTTCTCCTGTTACATATACTTGCTTCTTATATCCGGCCATAGGAGAACATGATGGAAGAAGAATTATTAACAACTCCGGAAGCAGAGACAGAGGACACGGTTGAGATAACAGACGGTGAACCAAAAGTCTCGGAAGCTCCCCAGCAGACAGAAAGCTTAACGCTTGCTGTTGAGGATTACAACATGATAGCGGTGAAATCAATCCCGATCGGAGCCCTGAGCGGCGCCATCTTCATGATAATAGGGTTTGCGTATCTTGGGATTGTTCACATATTTAAAAAAGTTTAAGGAAAGGTGGTTTTTTACTATGAAATTCATGAATCTGAAAAAGAAAATTGCCCCTGCATTAATGGGCGGAGCTCTTGCAGTTGCTACTGCTGTTCCTGCATTTGCAGCTGAAGCTGGTACTGGTCTTTCTTCTGTTGAGACAGCACTGACAACATCCTTTACCAGCGTTGGAAGTTCTATGACAAGCCTTGTCGGAAAGATCCTTCCGATTGCACTTCCGATCATGGGAGCTCTTCTCCTTGTTGGATTTGGTATCAAAGCATTTAAGAAAGTTGCAAATAAAGCCTGACGGTTTTCAGAACGGATTACTTACTTGGTGTAAGGTGAGGGAGGGAGACACCTTCCTCACCTTTTTTAAGCAAATGTATCTCAAAAATAACGCAGCATGAGCCGGATCCGGATTCCTGCAGCAAAGGAATGAGATACAGGAAAGGGGGAAAATTGAAAAGGATACGAACAAAATTAATTGTTTTGCTTTTGTCTATGACAATGCTGACAGGTGTACTTTCCGGATCATATCAAACAGCACAGGCTGCAGAGTTTGTAAGCGGAGCTGCAGCTGCGGAAGAATCATTGCAGTTTATATTTTCAATTATGGCTGGTATGGGAATGTCAATCAGTCTGAAAGAATTGTTTAGACCTAGGGAAGCTGAGATTAAAAAGGATTTAGGTGTGCAGTCTATTGACTGGGATAACTATGATTGGGGAAATTTAGTTGATAGCCCGGCTGCACAAGATCAGATTGATCAGACAGAAAAATGGATCAACGAATTATATGGAAATGCCAGTGAAACCTGGAAGAAAAAATACCAGGAGAGTCTGTCACCAACACCAAAACCAGATCCAACAAAACCTCCTGAGGTCTCCCCTCCTGTAACAGTCCCTCCAATAGATCCCGACAGCGTAACACCTCCAGCATGGAATGACTTAAAAAGAGCAGCATTAAAAAATAAGTATTTAACGTTGGGGGCGGCTACTTATTGGTGCTTGAAAGAGGCGGTTACTGGGTTTTGGGATAAATTAATGGATAATTCTGTTCCTTCAAAGGATTTACATGGTAATTCTTTGATTAATACATCAAAATTAGTTGGAAAAGTAACATCAACTTATCATTGTAATCCATCTAATAATGGATATGACCATTATAATACATATTATATATATGATTTTTATGGACATTCTGATTTAGTTTTTCATCTTTTTTTTAATAAAAGTTCTGGTCTTGATGAAGCTATTTTATACTCAGGGTATAATAAAGATGGAGAATTTGTTCATGATCGCGATGTTGCTTATTATGCATTATGGAAATCTGACAAAAGTATTTCTGATAAATCTTACTATGGTACGGATATTATTAATATTGATTCTTCTCATTATCAATCTGTTGTTAATAACTCTTATGAGTATCAATTTTATGTTCCTTATTTTTTAAATGGGACTTTTCATAATGCTGATATTAAACCAACAACAAAAGATGAAATTTGGGTTAATCCAAATTTAAAGAATGACTATGATAAAAACACTTCCCCAACTCTTCCAGCTAATCCTCCATCTCCGGCTATTAAGGTTCCAACTATGGATGAAATTAAGGATCTGCAGAAAAAGGCTAACAATGCTGATGATGAAAAACGCCCAGTTATTATCCAAGACTTTGTAACAAATCATTATACAACTCCTTCTGTTGATCCAAACCCGAATCCTGATCCGAATCCTAACCCGAACCCTGACCCGAATCCCGACCCGAATCCCGATCCAAATCCGGATCCAAACCCCGATCCTGATCCTGAACCCGAACCGAATCCTGACCCGGATCCTGAACCTGATCCGAAACCGGATCCTAAACCAACAACAGCTCCGGAAGAAGATACGGATGTAAATCCGGATGATTATAAAGCAGATCTCCGGCTGGTCTTCCCGTTTTGTATTCCTTTTGACTTGGTTCATTTGATCCAGGCATTTGAAGCAGAAGCTCAGGCACCTGTTTTTGAGTTTCCTTTAGATCTGGAATTAGAAAATCCCTGGACCGGCAAAAAGATCTTGGACTATCATCATACATTTGAACTTGATATGTCAGACTATGAACCAGTCATTAAGATCTTCCGGATCTTTGAGATTATTTTCTTCATTATTGGCTTATTAATGATAACACGGCAACACATGATTAAGGGGTGATTATATGATCCATTGGATGAAACAAATGTTAGATGCTCTGCTTTCTGTTCTTCTGCACCTTTTGCCGCTCTCTCCTTTTGCAGATGCTATTGATAATCTTACCCAGCTTCCCTATCTGGCATATCTTAATTATTTTGTTCCGGTAGGGACTTTTATTAAGATCGGTGAGGCCTGGCTTGCTGCTATCGCACTTTTTTATCTGTATAGTGTGTTAGCCCGTTGGATTAAATTGATTGAATAGAGGTAAGCATGGAAATGAAAACAAGATGTCCAAGCTATTGCGGCATAACCTGCGTTGACGGCAGTTGTCCTAATGTACTTGCTGATGAATATCCGGAGTATGGTTATGAACATTGTACCTGTGAAGAGTGTGGATATTATGAAGGCTGCAGTGGCTGCTGTTTCGCGGACAAGCCAGAATATTGTACTGAATCCGAAAAGGAAAAATATAAAGGGGTGATCTGATGATTTTCTTATACTCCGGGACTCCCGGATCAGGTAAGAGCTTGCACGTAGCTGAAAGATTATATCATCTGCTTCGTGCTGGCCGTCCGACTGTGTGCAACTTTCCCATTAACTTAAACCGGATCCCTAAGAAGAAACGAGATCTGTTCTGTTACAAGAGTAACCTTGAAATAACACCGGACTTCTTGATCCAGTTCTCCCAGGAACATTTTAAGGGTAAGAAAGTAAAAGAGGGCTCCCTGCTCCTGGTCATTGATGAGTGTCAGCTGATGTTCAATGCCAGGGATTGGAGCAAATCCGGACGGGATAAGTGGCTGTCATTCTTTACGCTGCACAGGCATTATGGCTATGACATTATCCTGGTAGCCCAGTTTGACCGGATGATAGACCGCCAGATCCGGAGCTTGATCGAGTATGAATATATTCACAGGAAGGTAAGTAACTTTGGTCTGCGTGGAATGTTCCTCTGTGCGGTTATGCTGTCCCCCAAGCTTTTTGTCAGTGTAAAGGTCTGGTATCCCATGAAGGAGAAGGTAAGCAGTGAGTTTTTCAAGTGTAAGCGGAAATATTATTCCCTGTATGATACTTACCTGATGTTGGATGCCCCGGAGTGATGTATCTCATTTCCTCCGGATCTGCCAGGCTTACTGCAGAAATTTTGAGATACATTCAGGAAACGTACGGCATTCCCGGAGTTGGTGTCTGGCCGTAACCTCCGCTGTCTCTGCTGTGTGGGAAGACGGGGGTTGGGGGGACCCGTCTGACCGCGCGGCAGAGCCTCCGGAGGGCATGTCCTGACCCCTGCCACGTGCCTGTAATACGTGGTCTGAAAATACATACAAAATTCATGCAAAACCCTTGTAAATACTGGCGAAAATGGCAATTTTAAAATTTCCCCAAACTGCCATCTGGGGAAAAACTTTAGTAAACTAAAGTGAGGTGTAAAATGGACATTAAGAAACACTTAAATTCAACAAAAATATACCAGGAATTGGACGATAAAAACCGGGAATACTGGTTTGACTTTAAACAAAAGAAATTCCTGCATAACATTGATACCTTTTATTATTCTGTGAAATTAGTGGAGGACTTTACAAATGACTCATCTGATGATTCCGTTCTCAGGTTTCGTAAATTCTTTGAGCAGAAGAAATCAATCCTTGACTCCAGGTATGGACAACTTGTACAGATCTTCTTTCCTGGGTTTGACCGTAGCCTTAATCTGTGCGCTGGCTCTTACGCTGGTTTTTTCAGTATTCGTCTGGAATGCCCGGAATGGTTTGATATTTTCATTGCTCCTTCTGTTCCTCATGGTTCTGATGGTGGTTTCTCAGTTACGTCTGAGATCGTTGTACAACTCCGATCTTATATGCTGTGGATGTATGGAGTTCATGAAGCCTTTGAACGCTCTTATGAATATGTGAAACAGATCTGTGATTATTTCGGCTTACATATCGCTTACTGTCAGGAAAACAGGATTGACTACTGTTGGCATAGCAACTACTTAAGTAATCCAGAAAAGTTCTTTTCACCGGAGAGCTTCTACAAGATGAGGGTGGACAGGTTCAAAGATGCCCTGATACATACCGCAAAAGTCGGATCAGAAGGATATGAGATTGATTATGTATCAATGGGAAAACGTTCTGACAAGGTATTTATCCGTATCTACCTGAAAAGTAAAGAGGTCATTGAAAAGAATTATAAACCATGGTTCTTTAAGGTATGGCTGTTCAATGGTCTGATCAACCGTTATGACCTGTACTGTTATGAAGAATGTTATAAAAAGCATTCCTGGCAATACCTGGATACTGCCAGACTGAAATATTACAGTGAATATGGTTCTGATCCGGAACTCCGGAAACAGTGCAGGGATGTTGTGGAAGGTAATGTAACCATGTCCCCGGATATGCTGCATAAACTTGCAGATGCATTAACACCGAAGATCAACCTGATCATGAACGTGGAATACCAGACAATGAGAAAGCATACCAAGACTTATGAACTGGTACCGTTTCGGGATAACAGTGCAAGGGAAACGTCCAAAAGGATTTATGATTACCTGGATAACCGGAAGATCATAGCTGACTATCTGACCTTTTATGTGTTCCGCCTGGTCAAACCGGAAGGGGATTCCAATAAATCAAGACGTGATCTGTGTGCTTTCTGGACTGCTCTACGGAGTTGCAGGATGATAGATGTAAATGTCAGACCAAAAGATGTGAAGCTGATCCGGCAGTACTGCAGGCAGCTCAACAGTGACATAATGAAAAAGCGTGTGATCAATGCTGCGGTAACTCTCGGTATCTATACCAGAGGAATTAATAATGATAACGTGGTGCAGGATTGTGTTGAAGCACTTTGCCAGCTGAATGATAATGATATTCATGATGCAAACCGCTACAAACAGAAAAAAGCCCGCCAATTCAATAGCAGTGAACTGGCGGACACTTATGTAAGTAGTGTTACTCATGAGTATCAGATAGTCAATATCAATACTGGTGAAGTATCTACGGACATAATACCATAAGCACCTTGAAATTACAAATAAAATTTAGGAGGCTTATTATGAGTTTTAATAATGAAAAAGATATGCGTATATGTCCTTATTGTAATCGAGAAGTTGAACGAAGTGAAATGGATTTTACCAGAGATTGTCATGGTATAACGTTTAGACTTGTTTGTTTTTCTTGCTGGGATAAATTAATGAAAAAAGGATATGATGGTGAATATTATTCTGAATTAGATGAATGTATTGATTGTGATTATTAAAAAAATTATAGCAATTATGTATCTCAAAAGTCATGCTGCAGCGTTCTGATCAGAGTTGCACGTGCGAAAAAATGAGATACAAAGGAGGTACTTATGAGTATATCATTAGATCAGGCTTATCAGATCTTCATGGCTGATCGGGAGACTTCCTGTGCTGATAAGACTTTAATTTACTATCGAGAAAACTTAACAGGCTTTTTTACATATGTATCAGAATGTTTTAACAGGCCTGTTTTTGAGATTGGCTGTGATGAAGTTACAAGGGAACTTTTCCGGAATTATATCTGTTACCTGCGGAAGCGTCCGAAGTTCCAGAACCATCCTTTCCTGGAACCGTCCCAGGAACTACTTTCGTCTACCAGCATCCGGACATATGCCAGGTCGATTAAGGTATTTGCCAACTTCTGCAAGGATAATGAATACTGTGATGACTTTACTTACAAGGTGAAGCTTCCCAAAGATGACTCCGGCGAGATCATACCGCTTTATCAGTCAGAAGTTCAGCAGATCGACAAGCTGTTTAATCTTAAAACTGAGTTCGGATTGAGAAACTGGTGTATTGTTCACCTGATGCTGGATGCCGGACTGCGATCATCCGAAGTGATCAACCTGCGGTTCTGTGATCTTATGTTTGATAAAAATATCATTCAGGTATATAAATCTAAGGGATCCAAGACAAGACTTGTGATCCTTTGCCCCCGGCTGAAAGTAAACCTGATGAAGTATTGCGTGATCCATCGCAAGTATACAGCCCTTTCCCCTATGTCCTATGTGTTTTTACAGATGAGACAGCAGGAAGCCATCAACTCCAATGTGATCAAGCAGCTCTTCGCCCGGATAAAAAAGAAATCCGGCATAGATCGGCTTCATCCCCATCTTTGTCGGCATACTTTCGCAACGTCATATATTAAAGGCGGCGGTAACATCGAGATGCTCCGCCTGCTTCTCGGACATACGGATTATAAGGTAACCAGGGTTTATCTGCATCTTGCACAGCAGTCTTCTCTCCTGCATGAAGATATTTACCAGCTTGACCCTGTGTTCTTTAAGCGGTATCAGTAGCATAAAATACTTTTACGCCCCTGTGGAAACTTCTCCGCAGGGGCGTAAATACTTCATTTCTTTCTATTTCCCAGACACCTTTATTTTTCACTTTCCCGTAAAACATAAAAAACACCGTCCCCGCGGCAATCGCTTTGTCCGCAAAAACAGTGTTCTTAGTGCGCCTTCAGGGGTTCGAACCCTGGACACCCTGATTAAGAGTCAGGTGCTCTACCAACTGAGCTAAAAGCGCATATTCTTTTGTTTTTCTCTGTGTTGAAGTTTTGCATCACCCTCAACGCAAGTGATATTATATATAATAGTCGTTTAAATGTCAATAGGTTTTTTCAAAAAAAATCAGATTTTTTTCTATTTCATTTATTTTTCCTTTTTTTCGTCGTTTTGGGACATTTTGTTAAGTGTTTTATTGACCTCTTCTGCGGATTTCCGCAGGCGGCTGAAGGTATTATCAAAGTTTTTGTGTTCATAGCGGAATTGTAGCATCTTATTATGGAAAGAACTTTTTCGTTTCACTGGCTGACTCCTTCGGGGCGCGAAGCGCCCCGAAATTTTCTTATACTATAATATGCACTGTCAGCCACAACAGATAGTCAAATGGATAATCGCAATCCACTTCACTATGGAATCGCTATAAACCAGATAATTGCTCTGCTGTTTTATCTGTGATACTCTCTGGAAATCACCATCTTACAGATTGGATTTCCCATAGAAGAAAATTTCTCTTCATATTCTGTCATAACATTTCCCTGTACCATCTCTTCATTATGATGCAGATCAAAGGTAGAAGCTTCCAGATTCCATCCGGCTTCCTCCACTTCTTCCAGGGAAAATTCAAACAGTTCCTTATTATCTGTCTTGAATTCCACTTTTCCATCCTGAACCAGAATCTGGTCATAACGTGCCAGGAATTCTCTGGATGTCAGGCGACGTTTTGCATGGCGGGCTTTTGGCCATGGATCGGAAAAGTTCAGATAAATCTTATCTACTTCACCTTTCTCAAAGATTTCTGGCAGAAGTCTGGCATCCACTCTCATAAAAAATAAATTAGAATAAACCTCTCCATTCTCCTCCAGTTCTTCTCTCTTCTGCAATGCGCGAAGAAGAACGCTGTCATACATCTCGATTCCTATATAATTGATATCCGGATGCAGCCGGGCCAGATCCATAAGAAATCTTCCTTTTCCCATCCCTACTTCAATATGAAGAGGCTGCTTTTTCACAAAAACCTCCCCCCAGTGTCCTTTCTTTGTCTGTGGTTCCTGCACCACATAAGGGCTCTCCAGAATTGCATCCTGAGCTCCCGGAATATTTCTTAATCTCATAAAAATCTCCTGTTCCTTTTCTTATATCTCCAGAGCGTGTTTGAAAAATGCTTTACGCAAGATGTGCGTGCAATTTCCTGCCACCAATAAACTACCATACCATACTCCTAACGTCAATTACATCCCGGACAGATATTCGCAGGAGATTTCTTTAACTTGTCTAAAAAATAACAATTTTTTTATTTCTGAAAAAAATTTAGATGGTTTTTTTTAACAAAAGGGTGTATGATATCTAACAGATATTACTATTTTTCACATAGTAAATCTGGTTTTTTTGTAAAATTTTGACAACCAAGGAGGTTGAAGATGGAGCAGATACTTAACAAATTATCTGAAATCGAGCTTACAGCCCAACGCATCATGGAAGACTGCGACCGGCAAAAGCAACAGCTTTCTGAAGAGGCAGAACAGAAATGTAAAAATTATGACGAGCAGCTGGAGACCCGGACAGCAGAGCAGATTCGACGGATCCGTCAGCAACTGGAAGAAGAAAAAGATTCTCGCCTGGCACAGTTACGTGCAGATACAGACGCTACCTTTTCTTCACTGGATGCTCATTACGAACAGCAGCACTCACAACTTTCCAGAGAATTGTTTGAGAAAATACTAACTATGTAAAGATCTGTCTCAGACACACTCTAGATGACATCAGGAAAGGAAGTGAAAAACAATGGGAGGCGTACTCTCCTACAGCGGACTTTCCACGAAAATCCGCGCAATGCAGAGCAGGCTTACTACCATGGAGCAGTTCGAGGAAATCCTCCAGCTCTCCGATGTCACGCAGGTAGCCGCCTATCTGAAGCGAATGCCGGAATACTCTTCCAGGTGGGATGCACTGGATGAAAATACCCTGCACCGTGGCCAGATTGAGAAGCTTCTGAAGAAATCCATATTCCAGAATTTCTCCAGAATTTATCACTTTGCCAACCCGGAGCAACGTAAATTTCTGGATCTGTATTCCAAGCGATATGAAATCCGTGTACTGAAGGAAGTCATGACAAATATCTTTGATCACCGCAACACGGATCCTGTAGATGTTTCTCCGTACCGTGAATTTTTCCGTCTGCATTCCAATATTGATGTAGACCGGATTACTACCTGTTCCACCATGGAGGAACTGATCTCCTGCCTCAAAGGAAACGAATTTTATATCCCGCTTTCGAAGATCCAGGAGCATGAAACAGCACTTCTCTTCGACTATGGTATGGCACTGGATCTGTACTATTTTACCCAGATCTGGAACATCCGTAAGAAGCTGTTTAAAGGTAAAGATCTGGAAGAGATTACCTGCACTTACGGCGAGAAATTTGATATGCTGAACCTGCAGTTTATCCAGCGTTCCAAAAGGTATTACAACATGGATCCGGCAAGTATTTATGCCCTGCTGATCCCTGTAAATTATAAGTTAAAGAAAGAAGAGATCACAGCTTTGGTGGAAGCACCTTCATACGAAGAAGGTCGAAGAATTTTCCAGAAAACATGGTACGGCAACAAATATGAGCAGCTTACCGTAGCCAATCTGGAAGAATTCTACAACCACATCCACCGCTCGATCCTTGAGAAGGAATCCCACAGAAATCCATATTCTGTAGCAGTGATCTATTCTTATCTGTATAACAAGGAACACGAAGTAAACCGTCTGACTATCGCCATTGAATGCGTACGTTACGGTGTGCAGCATGATGAAGCCATGCGTTATATTTGCAACAGTTGATTTCTATATGGCGCATAACTGAATAACTGCTTCGCAGTTTAAAGAACATTAACCAGGAGGTGAATTTATGATTGAGAAAATGAAGTTCCTGAGCATTACCGGTCCTAAGGCCGATATTGACAGAGTGGTAAACACCTATCTTTCCAAGTACGAAATTCATCTGGAAAATGCCCTTTCCGAGCTGACCGCAGTAGAGAGTCTTTCTCCGTTTATGGAAATCAATCCATATAAGGAAGCACTCTCTACTGCCAACAGTTTCTATGATGAACTGGCAGATCCGGAGAAGATTTCTGCCAAACCCATGGATACTGAACAGGCTTTAAATACAATCCGCCGGATTCAGTCTGATTATCAGGAACTAAGCAATAAACGTGCTGATCTGGAGAGTCAGCTTGCAGCTCTGGATGAATCTCTGCGAGTGATCCGCCCGTTCAGAAATATTAATTACAATATTTCCTCAATCCTGAAATTCCAGTTCATCCACTTCCGTTTCGGAAGGATTGAGAAGGAATATTACCAGAAATTTGAAAAGTATATTTACGAAAATCTGGACACAATTTTCATTAAATGTGATGAAGATGACCAGTATGTCTGGGGTCTGTATTTTGTCCCGGAGCACGAAGCCCAGAAAGTAAAAGCCGTCTATTCTTCCATGCACTTCGAGCGTATTTATATGCCAGATACGTATGAGGGAACAGCAAAAGAATCTTTCGAACAACTGACTGAAACACGCAACAGAGCTGCTGCTGATCTGGCATCTGCCGATCAGAAAAAAGCAGATTTTCTTCTTAGAAATCAGAAAGATATTGTTGCCTCACGCAATGCTATCGCACAGCTTTCCGGTAACTTTGATGTGCGCAGACTTGCGGCATGTACACATGGGGATAAAGACGTTTTCTATATCTTATGTGGATGGATGACAGAGAAAGATGCCCATTCTTTCCAGAATGATATCAAAGACGACAGCCGCATTTTCTGTATTATTGACGGTGAAGAGGACGAACATCTAAAGCCAGGTATACACCAGCAGCCGCCAACGAAACTGAAAAACCCGAAACTGTTTAAACCATTTGAAATGTACATTAAGATGTATGGTCTTCCGGCCTATAACGAGATGGATCCCACATGGTTTGTAGCACTGACTTATTCCTTTATTTTCGGTGCAATGTTCGGTGATGTGGGACAGGGATTGCTGCTCTTTATCGGAGGTTTCCTGCTTTATAAATTCAAACATATCACACTGGCAGGCATTATCAGTTGTGCAGGTGTGTTCTCCACAATCTTCGGATTTATGTTCGGAAGTATCTTCGGATTCGAAGATGTGATACCTGCCCTATGGCTTCGCCCGATGAACAATATGATGTCAGTTCCGTTTATCGGAAAGCTGAATACAGTATTTATTGTTGCCATTGGTTTTGGTATGTGCCTGATCCTTTTATGTATGGTATTTAACATCCTGAATGCCTGGAAAGCCGGAGATGTAGAACACATCTGGTTTGATACAAACTCAGTGGCTGGTCTGGTATTCTACGGCTCTGCAGTTGTCTCCATTGCACTTATACTGAATGGCAAAACACTTCCCGGCGGAATCGTACTGTTTATCATGTTCGGCGTACCATTGATCCTAATCTTCCTGAAAGAGCCACTTACAGCCCTCATTGAGAAGAAATCAGAAGTTATGCCAAAAGAGAAGGGAATGTTCGTTGTACAGGGACTTTTTGAAATGTTTGAAGTCCTGTTAAGCTACTTCTCCAATACCCTTTCTTTCGTCCGTATCGGAGCTTTCGCAGTCAGCCATGCAGCGATGATGGAAGTCGTTCTCATGCTTGCAGGCGCAGAAAGCGGAAACCTGAACTGGATAGTAGTAGTTCTGGGAAACCTTTTTGTATGTGGTATGGAGGGCCTGATCGTCGGTATCCAGGTGCTTCGTCTGGAATATTATGAAATGTTCAGCCGCTTCTACAAAGGTACAGGACGTAAATTTGAGCCGTTCCGCTCTGTAAAATAGACAGAAAGATCATCAGAAATTATACTATTTTCATTTATATATCATCCTCGGGAAACCCATATCTGTCGGTCAGCCAGATATTCAAAGCCGAATAAATATGATATATATGAACAGCAAAATCAAGAACTAAGAGGAGATTTAATTATGACAACAATCGCACAGATCATTTTAGCAATCGCACTGGTACTCAGCATCATTCTTCCATTTGGCTACTATCTCATCGGTGAAAAAAACCGCGGACGTTACAAAACAGCTCTCGGTGTAAACGCATTCTTCTTCTTTGGAACCATGCTTATCGCCATTGCAGTTATGTTCACAGGTACTTCTTCCGTACAGGCAGCTGCAGGCTCTGAAGGCACACTTGCAACAGGTATGGGTTATATCGCAGCAGCTCTTGTAACAGGTCTTTCCTGTATCGGTGGTGGTATTGCCGTTGCCAGTGCGGCAAGCGCAGCCTTAGGCGCTATCAGCGAGGATCAGAGTATCCTTGGTAAATCCCTTATTTTCGTAGGTCTTGCAGAAGGTGTTGCCCTTTATGGACTGATCATCTCCTTCATGATCCTGGGACAGTTATAAGATGCAGATGTTTTTGATCAGCGACAATATCGATACCTACACAGGGATGAGACTGGCAGGTGTGGAGGGCGTGGTCGTACACACACATGATGAATTAAAAGATGCTTTGCAGAAAGCTATCTCCAATAAAGAAATCGGAATCATACTCCTGACCGAGAAATTCGGCCGGGAGTTTCCCGAAATTATAGATGATGTAAAGCTTCATCACAAAACCCCTCTGATCATTGAAATTCCCGACAGGCACGGTACTGGCCGCAAACCGGATTTTATCACTTCATATGTGAATGAAGCTATTGGTTTAAAGCTGTAAAACAGTTACCAATAGTAAATCTAATGTTACTGTTCACACACCACTATCTCGAGACATACAAGCCAAAATCCCATTGCCGCAGGCAATCTGAAATGAATTTTGGCTACATTACTGTGAACGGAGTGAACAGTTACAATCTAAATATTACAGGCAGGTGTTAACATGACAATTGATGAAAAACTCAGCCATTTTTATGATATCACTGTAGAGGAAGCCCACGAAAAAGCTGCCGCCATTCTCGATGAGCATAAAGCGGCTCTGGAGAAAATGGCAGAAGAACACAAAACTCTCAGTGAAGAAAACGCCCAGACACAGATCAAAGCGGAAACTGCCAGCGCCCGACGTGAAATAAACAAGGCTCTCTCCGCAGAACAGCTCACGATCAAGCGTGACTGGACCAGAAAACAAAACGAATTAAAAGAGAAAATTTTCTCCGAAGTAAAAGGACTTCTGGAATCCTTTACCAAAACTCCGGAGTATGAGAACTATTTAACTGCTAAGATCAAAGAAGCTCTGGATTTCGCGGGAAATGATGAGATTACCATCTATCTCTCTCCGGAGGACAGATCTCTTGCAGAGAAACTTCAGCATACAACAGGTACTGCTATCCAGCTTGCAAAGGACTCTTTTCTTGGCGGTATCCGCGCTACGATTCCTCAGAAAAACATCCTGATCGATCACTCTTTTGCAGGAAATTTTGAGGCAGCATACAAAGAATTCAAGTTTGACGGAGGACCAGAACATGAGTAATACAGGTATTATCTACGGTGTCAACGGCCCCGTCATTTATCTGAAGGGCGACAGCGGATTTAAGATTTCCGAGATGGTCTATGTAGGTCCGGAACATCTGGTAGGTGAGATCATCGGCCTGAAGAAAGGCATGACCACCGTACAGGTTTTCGAGGAGACTACAGGACTGAAACCGGGCGATACAGTTACAGGAACCGGAGATGCCATTTCTGTACTTCTGGGACCTGGAATCATCCACAATATTTTTGATGGTATCCAGCGTCCTCTGGAAGAGATTGCCAAAGCCTCAGGCAAATATATTTCACGAGGTGTCAGCGTTGATTCTCTTGACACAGAAAAGAAATGGAACACTCACATCATAGTAAAAGAAGGAGATGTTGTAGGTCCCGGCTCTGTTATCGCAGAAACTCAGGAAACAGACTCCATTCTCCATAAATCCATGGTTCCTCCGAATCTTACAGAAGCCACAGTTATCCACGCGGCATCTGACGGAGCATACACCATTCTGGAACCGATCGTAACCATTCAGTTCGCAGACGGAACCACCAAAGATCTGGCACTTGCACAGAAATGGCCGATCCGTATCCCGAGACCAACCCACAAACGTTTCCCCGCAAGCGTCCCGCTTGTCACAGGCCAGCGTATCCTGGACACTCTTTTCCCGATTGCCAAGGGCGGTACAGCCGCTGTTCCGGGAGGTTTCGGTACAGGTAAGACCATGACTCAGCATCAGATTGCAAAATGGTCTGACGCAGACATTATCATCTACATTGGATGCGGAGAACGCGGAAACGAGATGACTCAGGTTCTGGAAGATTTCAGTAAACTGATCGACCCGAAATCCGGAAACCTGATGATGGACAGAACCACATTGATCGCCAATACTTCCAACATGCCGGTTGCGGCGCGTGAAGCTTCTATTTATACAGGTGTAACTCTTGCGGAATATTACCGGGACATGGGTTACGACGTAGCTATCATGGCAGACTCCACTTCCCGTTGGGCAGAAGCTCTTCGAGAACTGTCCGGCCGTCTGGAGGAAATGCCTGCAGAGGAAGGTTTCCCTGCATATCTGGCATCCAAGCTGTCCGCATTCTATGAACGTGCAGGAATGATGCAGAACTTAAACGGAACCGAAGGCTCTGTCTCCATTATCGGAGCAGTTTCTCCACAGGGTGGTGACTTCTCAGAGCCTGTCACACAAAACACCAAACGTTTCGTCCGCTGTTTCTGGGGACTGGACAAATCCCTTGCCTATGCCCGTCACTTCCCGGCAATCCACTGGCTCACCAGCTACAGTGAATATCTGGAAGACCTGACTCCATGGTACAGAGAACATGTTTCCCCGAAATTTGTAGCAGACAGGAATCAGCTCATGGCAATCCTGAATCAGGAGAGCTCCCTGATGGAGATCGTCAAGCTGATCGGAAGCGACGTTCTTCCGGATGACCAGAAACTGACGCTGGAAATTGCCAGAGTCATCCGTCTGGGCTTCCTCCAGCAGAACGCTTTTCACGCAGAAGACACCTGCGTACCAATGGAAAAACAGTTTAAAATGATGGAAACGATCCTCTATCTTTATGAAAAATGCCGTGCACTCATCAACCGTGGAATGCCGGTTTCCGTACTGAAAGAGGGGAACAACATTTTTGAAAAAATTATTTCCATTAAATATGATGTGGCAAATAATCAGCTTGATAAATTCGACCAATACAAGCAGGACATTGATACTTTCTATGATAACATAATGGAAAAAAACGGCTGATGCCGGAACAGTTACATTCATAGCCATAACCGGCTATGAGTCGTAACAGAGAGGAGAAGTTTATGGCAATTGAATATTTAGGCTTAAGCGAAATAAACGGACCTCTGGTGGTCCTGGAAGGCGTCAAGAATGCCTCCTATGAGGAAATCGTTGAATTTCACATGGATGACGGGACTCGCAAGATCGGCCGTATTATTGAGATTTATGAGGACAAGGCTGTTATCCAGGTTTTTGAAGGAACAGACGGTATGTCCTTAGGCAACACCCATACCCGGCTGACCGGACGTCCCATGGAGATCGGGCTTTCTCCGGAAATCCTCGGACGAACCTTTAACGGTATCGGACAGCCCATCGACGGTCTGGGGGACATCACCCCGGATGTAAAATTAAACATCAATGGTCTGCCGCTGAACCCGGTAGCACGTGAATATCCCCGAAACTATATCAACACCGGTATTTCCGCAATCGACGGACTGACCACCCTGATCCGAGGACAGAAGCTTCCGATCTTTTCCGGAAATGGTCTTCCACACGACAAGCTGGCTGCACAGATCGTACAGCAGGCTTCTCTGGGAGAGGACTCTGATGAAGATTTTGCCATTGTTTTCGCAGCAATGGGTGTCAAATATGACGTAGCGGAATTTTTCCGCCGTACCTTCGAGGAAAGCGGTGCTGCAGACCATGTAGTTATGTTCCTGAATCTTGCAAATGATCCGGTTGTTGAACGTCTTCTCACACCGAAGATTGCCCTCACTGCCGCAGAGTATCTTGCTTTTGAAAAAGGAATGCACATCCTGGTCATCCTGACAGACATCACATCCTTCTGCGAGGCCATGCGAGAGGTTTCCTCCTCCAAAGGTGAGATTCCGTCCCGTAAAGGTTATCCGGGTTATCTGTACAGTGAGCTTGCAACCCTGTACGAACGTGCAGGTATCGTAAAAGGCAAACCGGGTTCCGTAACCCAGATCCCGATCCTGACCATGCCAAACGATGATATCACTCACCCGATCCCTGACCTTACCGGTTATATCACCGAAGGTCAGATCGTTCTGGACAGACAGCTTCATGGACAGGCAATCTATCCGCCTATTAACGTACTGCCATCTCTTTCCCGTCTGATGAAGGACGGTATCGGTGAAGGCTATACAAGAGCAGACCATCAGGACGTGGCAAATCAGCTTTTCTCCTGCTATGCAAAGGTTGGAGATGCCAGAGCCCTTGCTTCCGTTATCGGTGAGGATGAGCTTTCCCCGCTGGATAAACGCTATCTGGTATTTGGTAAAGCCTTTGAGAGTGAATTTGTCGGCCAGTCCGAAACCGAGAACCGAAGCATCACCGAAACCCTGGATAAGGGCTGGGAGCTTCTGGGACTTCTTCCGAAAGAAGAGCTCGACCGAATTGATACGAAGATCCTCGACAAGTACTATCACGAAACAGTACGCTAAAAGAAGCGAGGTGATTACATGGATCCGAATACCTTTCCCACCAAGGGAAACCTGATACTTGCAAAGAACTCACTGAAGCTTTCCCGTCAGGGCTATGAACTGATGGACAAAAAGCGTAACATCCTGATTCGTGAAATGATGGAACTGATCGATCAGGCAAAGGATATCCAGACACAGATTGATGTGACTTTCCGCACTGCCTATACAGCACTGCAGAAAGCCAATATGGAGATTGGTATCGCCTTTGTCCAGCAGATCGCGTGTACGGTTCCTGTCGAGAACTCTATACGCATTAAAACCCGAAGTGTTATGGGTACGGAAATTCCTCTGGTGGAATATGACAAAACCACTAACACTCCCACCTATGCCTACTATAGCACAAAGATGTCTCTGGACGAAGCCAAGGCTGCCTTTGAAAAGGTAAAAGAGCTGTCCATCCGCCTGTCCATGGTGGAAAATGCAGCCATCCGCCTTGCAGCCAATATCAAGAAAACTCAGAAACGTGCCAATGCTCTGAAGAATATCACTATTCCAAAGTACGAGGCACTGACCAAAGATATCCAGAATGCACTGGAGGAGAAAGAACGTGAGGAATTTACCCGTCTGAAAGTCATCAAACGGATGAAACAAAAATAGTATATATCAGAAATCAGCCGGATGAATAGTAAATATTCATCCGGCTGATTTTATCTGACGTATGATAAAGATATCTATAACAATCCTCGTAAATAATACATTTAAGACAGTTCAGCAGAGTGCGAAAGACAAGGAAGATATCTGCAGGCGTGCTGACGCACGGCAAAGATATCTGACACAGGACTTCATGCTATGTGGATAATATCTGTGAAAAGTTATCCCCACCCGAATTCATTTTGTGCATTTCTCATCCACATCTGTCTCTCCTATGTGGAAATTTCCTGTTTCTGTCAAATGTATTCTTTTTTTCATTGTTGTTGTATTTTTTAGTAGAATATCTTTTCGAATATTCTGATTATTTATGTATATATTATTATATTTTGTCTTTTTTATACAATATTATATGTTTTTTAGAATATAAAAAAGTCAATAGATTTGTGGATTTTTTCGTCCAAAAATGTCGATTTATCATTTTACACAAAACATCTGTTTCTTTTTTCCTTATGTAAATCGAGTATTCCACACACATAAAATGTGGATAATGTGGATAACTTTGTGTATAACTTTAATTTACGGGATTTTTCAATGACTGGGTATGTGGATAGAGTGTGTATGACTTTATCCACTTTTCCCACCTCTCGACATTCTTTGTGCAATTTGTCGAATCATATAATTTTAGGCGTTACAGCTATTCCATGAACGTACCTACAGCTGCCGGCTGCTCATAATCGTAATCGGAAATCTTGATTCCTGTAGCAGCATTGCTGGCATGGATAATCTTTCCATCTCCGATATAAAGTGCCACATGATCAATATATCCGCTTCCGTAGAATACCAGATCTCCCGGCTCAAGCTGGCTGATATCTTTCTTTGTGGAGGCATCACACTGCGCTGCAGCCACACGTGGAAGACTGTAACCGAAATTGGCAAATACAGACATTACAAATCCTGAGCAGTCTGCACCGTTTGTAAGACTTGTTCCGCCATAAACATAAGGATTTCCTTCAAACTGCAGCGCAAAGTTTACCACTTCCTGTCTCTTTGCCAGACGTTTCGCTTCTGCTTCTTCGGCAATTTTTTTCTTTGTATCCTCAACTGTCTGCTGAATACTCTCCAGTGCGGCTGTTTTTTCCTGCTCTGCCTTCTCAGAAGCCTTTTCCGCTTTCTCTACTCTTCGTTCTTCACGAATCTGAGCTGCTTCCTCTTCTTTCGCAACAAACTCCTGTGTCTGTTCCTCTGTCTGCTTCGCCAGTGTACTTGCCAGAGCACTTACACTTCCTGTTCCATCAGAAAACGCTGATGCGCCATCATCAAACTGTGCTGCGCTTACACATACCCCCTGTGTCAGAACCACAGAGCTCATAATTGCTGCCATCAAAATTGTCTTTATTTTATTATTCATTTTACTAATCAACTCCTGTTATACATCGTTGTAAAATTATTACATTTTTATTACGTTTTGTTACGCATTTGTGTATGTTAACATAACATCCCAATTTTGTCAAATGAAAAAAGTGTGACGAGCATTTGGAATGAATTTTGGCTTGTATGTCTCAGGATTTTGACATATTTATACCAAAACACCTCGCGGGATAATGGTGTGTGAACAGTAATGATGTTACCGAAAGCATACTTCATGCCTTCCTTCAATAAGATAGTAAAAAGCAGATTCCGAGGTGGATATGCGTATTTATAAAAATATCCCTAAAAGAATCCTCAGCCTGTGTCTGGTCTTTGCCATTGGCATCAGCATGGGTGTTCTCTCCGACCACTTTGTTTCTGAAAACTCCCGTTTTCAGACCTTTACGGAAAAATTATTCCGGTCCGAAGTATGCAGCAATACCCTCACCCTTCACTACACTCTTGCACACCCTGAAAAAAAAGGTATCAGAAAGCCCGAGGCAACTCTTGGAACTGCACTTTCTGACCCGGCTAAGACCACCAGTCTCTGTCAGGAATATGAGAAAGAGCTGAAATCCTTTGCCTATTCCAGGCTCTCCGAAGAAAACCAGCTTACCTGTGATATGCTTCTTCTCTATTTTCACACCAGAGCCTCCCTTGGAAAAAACAGCGCCCTGGATGAGCCGCTGGGACCAAGCCTGGGTGTGCAGGCACAACTTCCCATTCTTCTGGCGGAATATACTTTCCGGACAAAAGAAGATATCTCTGATTATCTGAAACTTCTGAGTACCGTCAGACCATATTTTCAAAGTATTATAAAACTGGAAAAGCAGAAATCCCAGTCAGGGCTTTTCATGAGCGACACAACTCTGGACCGTATCCTGAAACAATGTCATTCTTTTGTCGCGAATCCTGATTCCAACTACATGGATGATATTTTCGCGCAGAAACTGAAAGCTTTCTCCAACCCTGCATTTAGCAGCGAAGATCAGAAAAAACTCTGTACATATCATCATAAACTGATCTTAACCGAAGTGATCCCTGCTTATCAGGAACTGGCAGACAGTCTGGAAAGTCTTCGCGGTACAGGCAAAAGCAGCCGGGGCCTGGCATTTTTTGAGGGTGGGCGTGAATATTACCTATACCTGCTGCAAAGCCAGACAGGAACCTATGTACCTGTCGGACAAATTGAAAAAAGGCTGTCAGCTCAACTTTTGTCCGACTATCGGGAGATATCTTCCCTGCTGAAACAGAATTCCTCCCTGATCGACAGGCTGAATCAATGTTCCGGTGAACTTACGCTGACACCGACTCAGATGCTGGAGAAGCTTCCGGAATTGATGAAAAAAGATTTCCCGGAACTGAAAGATGCCACTTACGAACTCCGCACCGTTCATCCTTCCATGAAAAAATTTTTAAGTCCTGCTTTTTACCTCACACCGCCTGTGGATACCCGAACCCCCAACGTAATCTATATCAACGATTCCGGACGTACCTCTTCTCTGGAGCTTTTCGGCACACTGGCACATGAAGGATTTCCCGGTCACCTTTATCAGACAGTTTCTTTTGCCGAAAACAATCCCTCTGACATCAGATATCTGGTCACCTCCTCCGGCTACGTGGAAGGCTGGGCAACCTACGTGGAATCATACGGCTATGAATATGCCGCCTCCCTTATGAATGATCCGGATTCTGCCAAAAATGCCGTCCGGTTTGCCTGGTTAAACAGGAGTATGAACCTGTGCATTTACTCCCTGATCGATATCGGCATTCATTACAGGGGCTGGGATGCAGCCCGCACTGCTGTCTTTCTGAAAGCATTTGGCATCAACAATGCTTCTACTGCTGCCGAAATCTATCAGTATATTGTGGAAACTCCCGGTAACTATCTGAAATACTATTGGGGATATCTGAATTTCCTTGACTTGAAAACAGTCTGTCAGAAAAGACTTGGAGATGATTTCGACCTGAAAGAATTTCACCGCCGGATTCTTGACATCGGACCTGTACAGTTTCCGGTTCTGGAAAAATACATGAAATAAACGCTTTCATCGGCCAGACTTCCGGAGAGTCTTATCAGTTTGAGTGGCATGGAGGAGATAATGTTACGGTTATCATTCAGCCATCTGAACGTCAGAGCGGAATCCGCGTCAGTATGGATTAACAGCCTGATATAACAAATAGCCGGACTGACTGCAATATTTTATAGAATTGCAGTCAGTCCGGCTCTTTAAAATATAAAACCAAACATTTCTCAAGCAATGTTTCCGAAAACAATCTTCCTGCCTCCATTTCCATCACTGTCTCTTTGAATCTGCCGCTACCATTGCCGTAAATCTTTTTAAATCCGGCCGGAACTAATCCCAGGTCGCTTTCTTCCACCATGGAAACATCGAATTCGCTGTCTCCGGCTGCTATGATATATGCAGGCTGCAGTCTCTTTCGAAGTCTTCTCACAGCCATTCCCTTACTCAGATTTACAGGAACAACATATACCTTCTCTCCATTATGAAATACGTCCACCAGCTTCGTAGTCAGTTTTGCCTGCAGATCTTCAACCACTTCCTCTGGCTTTTCACATTTTGTAAAAATAAAAAGCTCATCTAGAAATCTCAGCTCAAACTTTCGTCTGGAATCCCCGGCAAGAATCTGCTGCGCTTTTTCCATTTCCGGTCTGCTGTTCCGGATCATTTGCAGCGACTCCAGATACCACTCTCTGTCACGCTTACCATTTACCAGCAGTACTCCTCCATTACAGACAAGGGCATAGGGTACGATTCCTATATCCAGATCAATACGTTTATACTGTTCTTCCGTCCTTGTGGATGTTGGTATGATAGTCATCTTCTCACTTACTTTTTTCAACAGATCATGCGTTTTTTCAGAAATAAACGAGATTTCTCTTCCATTATATAACTCAACATTTAATTTATTTTCACCGATATTGCGCTTATACGAATATATTATGGTATTGTCCATGTCCGCGCATAAAATGCCATTCATTCGCTTCCTCCAAAAATGGGACTGCCACACTGTTATTACCTGCGACAGCCCCATAATTATTATTTCATACGTATTGTTTACCTGCTCATGATTGCTTTTCTGATAAGATCCACCGGTATAATAAGTACTGCAAGTACCATGGATACCAGTAATGCCTTTGGCTCAAGCAGAGTTGTGTTAAATACTTTTCCGCCGATTTCAATGATAATGGTCTGAAGAACAAAGATTGCTCCCATTACCAGTACGAAGTTCTTATTCTCCCCGATATGCTCAAACAGATTAAACTTCTCAGATCTGGTATTCAGACTGTTAAAGATAATCGCATAAATGAAGAACGCAAACATAAATGTTTTCTCATAAAGCTCCGGATCTGCACAGCCCGCAGGGATTACCCAACTGGTAATGCCGCCGATATTCTCAAGTATCAGGATAGAACCAAGGGTAATAAATATTGCACTTACTCCGATCGCTGACTTGATGTACGGAGTCAGAATATTATCTGTTCTCTTTGCCGGCTGATCTTTCATATATCTGTCAAGAATAGGTTCTCCACCAAACGCCATGGCAGCCAGTGTATCCATGATCAGGTTGATCCAAAGGATCTGGACAATGGAAAACGGCTCTGTCCATCCCAGGATCGGTGCAATGATATTCATTAACAGAGTACTGATATTTACAGTAAGCTGGAAAATGAGGAATTTTCCAACAGATTTCGCCATAGTCCTGCTGTTAAGCACACAGTCTTTAATGGAAGTCAGACTGTTATTAAGGATAACAACATCTCCTGCCTCCTGTGCAACTGCTGTACCATCTCCCATTGCAAAACCAATGTCTGCCTGTTTTAATGCAGGAGCATCGTTCACACCGTCACCGGTCATACCACAGACATTATCAATCTGCTGTGAAAGAGATACCAATCTTTTCTTATCAAGCGGTTTCGCACGGCTTACCACTCTCAGGTTCGGGAGAACTTTCTTCAGCTCTTCATCTGATAATTTCTCCATTTCTTCATGGGTAAGAACCACATCCTTCTTCTCATCTGCAAGAATACCTGCCTCTTTTGCAATGGCTACTGCAGTTTCCTCTGCATCACCGGTAACCATAACTACCTGGATTCCTGCATCATTGAGAATCTGAACAGTCTCAACCGCATCTGTTCTGACATTATCACGCAGACACAGAACTGCCATAAGAACAGTCTTTCCATCGCTGATTTTCGCTACGGAGAGAAGCTTCATGGTTCTCTTTGCCTGTGCATGCATCTGCTCTTCTACTTTATCTTTATCTGCCTTTGTAAACTCTCTTTCTTCCCCGTCCGGAAGCATATAATGTGTTACTTTATCAATGATATTCTCTGTAGCACCCTTCCAGTAAACAAGTCCGTTTTTCAGTTTTACAGTGGCACATTTCTTCTCGGAATCAAATCCGCTGATCTCTTCTACCTTCTCCGGATCATTGTCATAATCATTATAACCATGATCAATGGCATAAGAGAGCAGTGCTCTGTCCATGTTGTTACTTCCGATTGCCTTTCCTTCTGAGGAAATCTTTGCAAGGTTATTCAGAGTGATAGCTTCTATAAACTCACTGCTCTGAATGGAATCAACAATCTCACCGTTACCTGTGATAAATTCTACCAGTGACAGGTTACCCTGTGTGATCGTTCCGGTTTTATCACTGAACAGCACGTTCATGTAAGCAGAATCTGAAAATGCCGCCTTGTGGCTGACAAGGATATTCTTTTTATACATGGACTCTGTATTCATTGACTGAACCAGACTGTTCATCATCGGAAGTCCCTCCGGAACTGCCATGATCACGATAGAAGCCATAAGCATAACTGCTTCCGCTATTACAAGGAGAACGGAAACAACAGTGATTGCCTGATCTGCCCTGATCAGAGTCAGAACAACATGAAGGATACCTGCGATCGCTGCAGCTGACACACCCAGTTTACCGATACCTGCTGCCACACCCTCCAGCTTCAGGCTGGAAGTATCTTTTCGCTCTTCTTCCTCGGAGGTATCTGTCAGAGCTTTGTTTATCTTTCCTAATTCAGAACTGTCTCCGATAACAGTTGCGATCATGTAACCTTCGCCTGAAGTCACAACAGAACCCATAAAGACTTTTCCATGTGAGGAGTAATCCGTAGATTCTGCCTCGTCCATATTGGTTACTGCTGCTTTGTTCTCATCTCTTGATTCACCGTTTAATGCCGCCTGAGATACTTTGATCTTACCTTCAAATAACAGACCATCTGCCGGAACCTTATCTCCTGCCTGGATAAGGATCGTATCACCTTTAACGATTTCACTGGTAAGAATATTGACCAGCTTTCCGTCTCTTACAACTTTGGCATAAGTCTTGCTGTATTCTTCCTGAAGCGCCTCACTTCTTGAAGTATTTCTGTACTCTGACAGGGTACTGAAACCGGTAGCAAGTGCGATTGCGATCACAATACTGATGATCTCCACAACATCATTTCCGCCGGATAATGCAGGGACAAAGATTCCCAGCACAGCCAGGATAACTTTAAGAGCCAGGGCCGCACATAATACCTTGATCCAGATATCATCAAATGCGCCGATGAACATGGACCAGAGTGATTCAGTCTCTTTCTTCGCCAGCTCATTGGTGCCGTACTTCGCCTTGCTCTCGCTGACCTGCTGTCCGGACAGGCCCTGCATTCGCTCCTCTTTGTTTATTTCATTCATAATAATCAACCTCCTCTTTCGGGTTTTGCAACTGTTCAATCATGGACAGACAGTTACCGGATTTTATATAAAAAGAGGAACCATAACAGCTCCTCTTTTTATTTTCACACAAATCTCTGGCAGAGTTCCCCAAGTCCGGGATCTGTTGTGCCATTTCCTACGGCGTTGAATTTCCATTCACCGTTATACCTGTATATTTCCCCAAAAATCATCGCAGTCATACCTGAATAATTCTCAGTTAAATTATATTTGCACATTTCTTTATTGTTTCTGGCATCAACCAGACGGATAAATGCATTCTGGATCATTCCAAAATGCTGTTTTCTCTTTACTGCCTGATAGATATTGACAACAATGACAATCTTATCATATTCAGCCGGAACTCTTGACAGATCAATAACGATCTGCTCATCATCTCCCTCGCCTGCTCCTGTAAGATTGTCTCCCATATGATTGACTGTCCCGGATTTATGTTTCAGGTTGCCGAAATATACTAGGTCTGTTTTATCTGTAAATTTACCATTTTTCAACATGATTGCAGAAGCGTCGCAGTCGATTGCCTGATGTGATGAAGAACCAAATAATGCACCAAACAATCCACCACCGCCGGATGGCTTTGCCTCATCCCAGCCAAGTCCCACGATCACCTTTGCTAATCCTGCATGCTCCTTTGACAGATTTACCTTCTGTCCTTTCTGTAAGCTTACTGACATTTTCGTCCCTCCTGTTGCCCTCCGGCACTATTCTACGTCTACACCATAACTGTTGCACAAAGCAGCCAGACCACCCTGATAACCGCTTCCAATGGCATTAAATTTCCATTCGTCACCATTCTTGTACAGTTCACCAAATACAACTGCTGTTTCAATAGAGAAATCTTCTCCAAGATCATATCTGAGGATTTCTTCTCCTGTCACTTCATTGAAGATTCTCACAAAGGAATTGGAAACCTGTCCGAAATTCTGGCGTCTTGCCTCTGCATCATAGATGGTAACTGTAAATGCAATCTTTGTGATATTGGCAGGAATCTTTGACAGATCAATCTTAATCTGCTCATCATCTCCGTCTCCGGCACCTGTAAGGTTATCTCCCATATGCTGGACTGCTCCGGACGGATGTACAAGATTTCCATAGAATACAAAATCGTTCGAATCAGAAACCCTTCCGGAATCTGTCAGACAGAACGCTGCTGCATCCAGATCGAAATCTCCGCCTGTGTCAAAAGCATTGATATCCCATCCGATACCTACAACTACATTCTTAAGTCCCGGGTTACCTTTTGTAAGACTGACCTTCTGTCCTTTTTTTAAACTAACTGGCATATATTTTTCCTCCCATATTGTCTTATCCGCTTCGCTATACAGCTCCATACCTGATAACTGTTTAGTATTTTTACCAAACAGCCGACTGTCTCTTACATTACGCTACTTCAATACCATAATGACCGCAGAGTGCTGCAAGTCCACCTTGGAATCCGCTTCCGATGGCATTAAACTTCCACTCTCCGTTATGTCTGTAAAGTTCTCCTACAACTACTGCTGTTTCAATGGAGAAGTCCTCCCCAAGATCATAATGGATCAGTTCCACCTCATTGGATTCATCTACCAGACGGATGTAAGAGTTTGAAACCTGTCCAAAGTTCTGACGTCTTGCTTCTGCATCATAAATGGTAACTGTAAACGCAATTCTCTCAATATTCGCCGGAACCTTTGACAGATCGATCATGATCTGCTCATCATCACCTTCACCCTCACCGGTAAGGTTATCTCCCATGTGGATGACTGATTCACTGACATGCTTCAGATTGCCATAGAAAATGAATTCTTTCTCTGTAGGGCATTTTCCGTTGGCACCAAGCATAAATGCTGCTGCATCCAGGTCAAAATCCGAACCTGAATCAAAAGCGTTTACATCCCATCCAAGTCCTACCATGATCTTCTTAAGTCCCGGATTCTTCTTTGTTAAATCTACCTTCTGTCCTTTTGATAAATTAATAGGCATATCATTCATCCTCCTTTTTTTCTGTGTTTTTATTTTCTTACCGGTGGCACATTGTATTGTTTGTTAAAATCCTGTTTGATTGCCTCCAGACGAACCTGATCCTCCTGGCGTTTCTTTCTGGCATCTTCCTGGATCCTTCTTGTCTCTTCGATTCCATTTGTAATGGTTGCCCATGTCTTCTCAAGAGTCTCAATCTGAATGGAACTTCCGGATGCCATTTTAGCTGTCATCTTCGATACATCTACTGTATTCTGGGCATTCTTAAGAAGCATCTCATTTGTTTTCTTATCCAGTTCTGCAATAGATTCTGCCTGTATCTTCTGCCTTTTCAGAAGAATTGCCTGCGCAAGTGCCTGCTTAAATACAGGAAGCGTAACGATAAACGCAGAATTGATTTTTCTCACCAGATTGTAATTGCTGAACTCCATAGTCTTTATCATGGGAATGGACTGCATTGCCACATTTTCTGCTGTTCTCAGATCCTGTGTCCTCTGTTCCAGCATCATCAGTGCCTGATTCAGACTGGTAAGTTCAAACTGAATAGACTGATCTCCCGTATTCTCCATATCCTGCTGTCTCTGGGCAATGTAGGCTTCAATCTCTTTACATGCCTGTTCTCCTGCAAGGATATATTTCACCAGTTCATGATAATAATCCACATTGGTCTTAAACATGGTATCCAGCTTTTTGTTGGACTGTTTGATTTCAGACTCATATCCTTTAAGCTGAACATAAATCTTATCAACTTCTTCGCCCATTGTGTGATACTTGGCCAGTATCTTATCCAGCTGTTTTCTGAAATTTCCGAAAAGCTTTCCGAAAAGTCCCGGATTATCCTTAATTTCATTAATGTCAAACTGATCCATGATCTTTGCCAGCGATTTAAGCATCTCGCTTGTCTCATTAAGCTGCGACATATTCATGCTGTTGAGGACCACATCAGATGCCTTGGAAATCTCCTCTGCTGCTTTCGCACCAAAAGATACAATGGTATCCATATTGTAAACTTCGATCGTGCTGACAATATCGTCCACTTCTTTTGAATTGACCAGCTCAGCATTCATCTGCTGCCTGTCAGCGACAATATCATATTTCTCCACAACTTCAATCTCATTTTTCTCCTGAAGACCATTACCGGCCTGAGCAGGATTTCCCATAGATGATTTACCGAAATCAAGTCCCATAATCTACTAACCTCTCCTGAAAAGTTTTCTCCGCCATGAGGGGCGGGTACTGTTTGTCGAAATGTTATTCAGATCCGGAACCTGCATATCGTATTTATATTCCCCGATCTGGTGCTCTTCCATTAGTTTTTCTGCAAAGTAGTTCTCCACACTCTGATAGCCTGTAGGGACAAAAAACAGAATGTCAAATCCTGCCAGATTCAGGAATGTTACAAGAATCGAATCCTGAAGTGAAATCATCGTCTCCCCTGTATTAATATATATCAGTTTCGGATTCTTTTTTGTAAAATCAAATTTCTGGATCAGACGCAGAATCTCCTTCGGCAGATCCAGAATCTGCGCGATCACTGTATATTCTGTACCATTTTCCCCAATACCCTTTATCAGTTTCCGCTCGATCAGAAGCTGCAGCTTGTCAAGTATAAATTCCTGCATTTCCTCCCGAAGAAGATGATAAGGATATCTGGGATGATTCTTTATTTTATTCCGCAGAAGCTTTCCGTTTTTATAAAATTCTACGGCAAAGGCTTTCATTGGACCGGAGGCAGTTGGTGCAATGTACGGAGCACTTTTCACAACAACGGTATCCTCTGTGATCAGTGCTGCTATGGATTCCCAGTACTGAGAAACACTTCCATCCTTCACTCCTGAGATTTTTGAAAAAATAACCGGAATATTTACCACACCGTTAACTGTGCTGAAATTAGGTCTGTATTTCAATTCCTGATCCCACAGTAGTTTTATCTCTTCATACATGGTCTGCAGATTGATAACATTCGCCTTCACATACTGCTGATTTCTGTATATCCCACTGTCCTGATACATCAGAGTATCAAGTTCTCTTTCCGCATGATAAGCGGCTGTTCCAATCTTTACCTGAGAACTCTCTTCCGGATATTCTGTGATCGCCAGACTCTCCGGATAGTTGACCTCATACAGAAGTTTATCTTCCAGACAGCACTTAATGTTCAGATCAGGACATAAGATCAGCACATCCAGTGGCAGCCGCCCAAGGAAACTCATAAACAGAGCTTCGTTTTCATTCCGGCAGCCCCCCAGATAAATAAAGCATCCAATCTCCGGTGATTTCCAGTTTATGAACAGCTTCGGCAGATATCTTCTCAGCCAGCACAGCAGATACACTGCCCTGTTTGTCAGTCTGTTAAGATTTTCCCCTTCCTTCTGAGATTCAGCCAGCATAACATCCACAAATGTTTTATGCAGGATCCGCTGAAGCTCCGGATTGGCTCCATACTGTATATTACACGCAAGTCCCGGGATCATCTGATCTCCGGATGTATAGTTTGACCTCTTTATCTCTGAAATTTCCTGCGGCGTTGGTCTTGGAATCTCTTTACTTACGATCACCGTATTTCTCTTTGAATTTCTCAGTTCCTGCTGCAATCTGAATAACTCATTTGCATAAGTAAGCTTATCTTCTGCCCCGTTAATCCTGCAGAAACAGTTATAAAAAAAACGGCTGTCATTTCCCCTTAACAGAATGCTCTCGCGGATATCATCCAGGCCGTTTCCCTTTATCCATGCATTTGTACAATTTGTAAGCGAAGGTCTGATTCCATACAGTCTCTCATTGTTGAGTTCATTCTGAATCTCATCTCTGACCTTCTTCACACAATATCCCTGCGGAAATGGCTGCAAACCTTCCATCTGCAAACTGTCTGAAAGAACGGAACCCGGATCTGTTTTCAGATATCCCTGATCCCCTGCATACTGAAGCAGTACTACATCACAGCCTGCATTGGAAAGAATCGATATGAGCATTAACTCATAATTGCTTATCTGCCCTTCATATAATATTTTAGGGATATGGTTCTCTCCAAGCTGATTTACAATGCGTTCAAATTTATAATACAGCCAGCACATGAACTTGATATATGCGTTCCTGAGCATATTCTCGGTTTTCCCGGCTTTTCGCAGGGAATCCAGAGAGTCATAAATGGAGGCTGCCACATTCTGTCTCTGAAACTCATTCATCCTTGGCAGCCATTTTCTCAGACTGACATGGATAAAATCCATACTCATCTGAAAATCCATTCCCATTATTTCATTATAATATGCAAGATTCCCCTCATCGGGATTAGGTATCTTCCCTTCGATAACCACTCCGGTTCTTCTTGCTGTATCATAATATTTCTTTATAAATTCGCCGACTTCTTCAGAATATCCGTTGATACGGTAGAAATAAACACCTTTCTCCCGCCTGCTGTTCAGTTCGACAAAATAATCACTGAGGTTTTGAATTTTTTTGTGTTCCAACATATAAGTATCTCACCTTCAATATCTGCTTATCTTATTTCTGTTCATGATAAGTTCTACAGTAATTTCATAAAATAATGCGGAACCATAATTTTCTCCAAATTTTCGTATAAATTCTACCTCAAAATTGTATCATATTGCTATTTATATTTCAAGAAAATTCCCCTGTTCTTTCTATGGCTTATTCCCCTGAAATGTGCTATGATGTAGCTGCTGACTCGGTCCTTCACACTGTGATGGACCGGATTACCTGCAGTATTTTATTGAATTTCTATAAGGTACCCTATTTACGGGAATTTTTGTAGATATGTCAGAAGGAGTGTTATGAAAAATAATGTTTTATATTACAGTGTAGGTCCATTACTCTATTGTCCTGCCAACAGAATATCCATCACTGATTCTCTGATAAATGAAAGATTCGGGAACAGATTTTCTCTTGCTCTCTGTCTTGAAGATACCATAAACGACGATCATGTTGAAGAAGCCGAGCAAATACTGATTTCTTCTCTCAGCCAGATATTCATGCAGCATGAACAAAAGCCATTCTATCTGCCCAAAATATTTATCCGGGTTCGGAATCCACAGCAGATTCAGAGATTAACAAAAGCTCTTGGGAAATCCATTAAGATTGTTACCGGTTTCATCGTCCCTAAATTCAGCCCGGATAACGCACAAAGTTATATTGAGCAGATGATCCTCGTCAATGAACTTGTCGCAAAAAAGCTTTACATGATGCCTATTTACGAAAGTCCTTCCATTATAGATTTGCGAAACAGAATTGATATTCTCTACTTGTTAAGGGATTCTTTAGCCAGAATTGAAGATCTTATATTGAATATACGTGTTGGCGGAAATGATCTGTGCCATATGTTTGGGTTTCGCAGACATGCCAATGAATCTATTCACAGCATCAGACCTGTTTCAGATATTTTCTCAGATATTATCACTGTATATGGTATGGATTATGTGATTTCCGGTCCTGTATGGGAATATTATGCCGGTGACGGCTGGAAAGAAGGAATGATTCAGGAAATCCGGGAGGACAGACTTTGCGGTTTCATCGGAAAAACCGTTATCCACCCTTCACAGATTCCTGTAGTAAACAGAGCTTATCAGGTTTCACGAAATGACTACCTTGACGCACGGGCGATTTTAAACTGGAATGCTGATTCTGCTTCCCTTGTTGCAGGAAGCAAAACCAGAGAAAGAATGAATGAATATAAAACCCATCTGAACTGGGCTAAGAAAACAGTTTATCTTTCAGAAGTTTTCGGAATAACAGAATAAGTATTACCCTTCTCACGCATCCGCAAGCTTCTTAATGATTCCACAGCATTTATAATGTGTAAGTGGATAGTATTCTACAGGTGTATGTTTCTCTTCGGCAAGTCTGACAATATGCTCCAACTGAGGATTTCCCTTATATCGCTCATCGATCAGCACCTTCCAGGGAATTCTCCTCAGTAATACTCTTGTTGTCTCTCCGATCCCCGGTTTGATCAGATTAATATCGTCAATACCGAAATTCTTTCCTATATTTATTACCTCATCAATACCCTGACTTTCCACTCTTTTTTCCAGATCAGGTGTATTCTCCATATTAAATTCCTTTTCAATGGTTTCAATAAAGTCATATGACAGATCAGAATCTGTCAGTTCTCCGTAATAGACTGCCCCATGGAAATCATCTCTGCCTATTATGTCATCTCTCAGAAAAGTACGGCTGATAAGGCCGGATACTGTACTGTTCAGGCAGGAACTTGGGATCAGGATATCTTCATGTGTTCCGCAAAGCTCCGTAACATTTGCCGGATCTGCCACTACCGCTATGTCAGCAGAAACCCCTTCATATGCAGAGATATCTTTCTTCAATTCATTCAGGATCGCACCCTTGCCAATCCATCCGTCCACAAATAAAATCTGCTGCGGTCTGTACTTTTCAAGCAGATACTTCATGGCATTATCGTCAATCCCTCTTCCTCTGATAATTGAAATGGAATAATGCGGCACATTTATACCATATTTGAATTTGATGTATCGCTTCACAAGGATACCAATTGGGATTCCCGCTCTGGCAAGGGATACCAGGACAATTTTCTTTCCCTTATTCTCTATGATCTTATCTGCCAGCATTCCTACTGCATTGGCAACCGGCTTCGCATAATGTTTCAGCGCATTATGATATACCTGCATATACTGATCTGTAGGAACATATTCAACAGGCAGCATCTCGCTGTAATGTTTTCCGGACTGAATCAGTTTCTCCCGCACTTTGGCAGGCTGAGGTTCTACCATCCCGGTAATATCCTTCAATAATAAAATCACATCTTCTTCTGAATAGGAACTTCTCAAATCAGCACCACCTTACAACTGTAATATCTTTGTTCTGCATCCGGACAGCATTTATCAGCGTTTCCTGACTCTCCTTTATTTCCGCGGAATCTGTAACAATCAATACCTTGTCATATTTTCCTATATCGTAAATAAACGTTCTCCTGTTCGGATCATATAAACTTTTCAATTCATATCTGCTGTGAAGGGGATACTCTTTTTCCAGACTCGCAGCAATGGGGCTTCTTGTAGTCGAATGGCACCTTACTTCGGCTCCCTCTTTTTCCATCTTTCTTCCGATATAAAGTGCAGGGAACATAAACTCCTCAGTGCCGATCACCAGTATTCTTTTGCCAGATATATTATCAGCCATATTTCCGGTTTTCTCCCGGATTTCTCTCCACAGATTCTCACATGCTTCTTCATATTTCCCGGAATCAATCAGTCTGCGGGCATCCATCCGGTTTTTAACATAAATCGTTGTATACTCTGCGGCCTTATCCGGACATTTATAATAAAATCCGTCTCCCTTAAATGTTTCTGCTCTGTCTCCGTAAGTACTGTGATCCGTTTTTACCAGATAATACAGAGAAATCCCCTGTCTCTTATAACGTTCCAGATTCTCCTCGCTCATTCCGTTTAACAGAGATGCTACTGAATATTTAAATTTTCCGTCATACTCCCTGTCAAGAATACTGATGATATTCCAAATTGTTTTTCCGGTAGTTACTTCATCCTCGATAAATATGATCCGATCCGTCTCCGCCGCTGCTCTGTCAATATCATCTTTTACCAGCTTCTGCTCTGTGGCATGGCTGTGTTCCTCGGAAAAAAACAGATAATTCACGCCGGGAATAACTTCTCTGGTGGTCTGAATATAATCTGCCCCCACAGTAATCGCTGCCTGAGCACCTATGGCAGTTGCTGTCTCCGCAAAGCCCACCAGCAAAAGTTTTTCATCTTTGTATTTCTCCCTGAAAGTATCTGCCAGAGCAGCAAATAAATCCAGTGCCTTTGATGGCACTACCGGAATATGCTTTCCCTGAAGCGGATCCACTACCAGATAGTTTCTCTTCGTATTATTTTCCCTTTTTGCGATCTTTACTAAATCCTTCTCAGTATATTCCATCTTTACTCCTTCTACTGATATGATCTAAAAAATGCCTGCAACTTGGTCAGAGCTTTCGTCAATGCCTCTGTCTCCTCCACATTTAGGCCTTTAAGTACAGCCAGTACCATCTTCTCATGGAAATCTTTATGATGGTAATAAGCTTTCTTCCCCTGTTCTGTCAGGGAGATCAGCACAACCCTTCGGTCCTCCTGACTTCTCATACGCTGGATATATCCCTTCTTTACAAGATTATTCACAGCGATCGTCAATGTACCCACAGTCACATTCAGTTCTCTGGCTACTGTTGACATATTCTTCTGTTCCCGGATACCTACTGCATTAATAATGTGCATATCATTGACGGAAATATTCTTATATTCTCCCGTAATCAATGCCCGTTCTTCCAGGTCCAGAATCTCATTAAATAAATTGACCAGTACATCATTAATTGCCTCATAATGGTTCATCCGGTTACCTCCCTCTTTTTGCTTAAGCAATTCCATATAGCATTGCTGTAGCATGTTTATACATTATGGTTATATTGCTACCTATTATACACTAAAATACTTTGTCTCACAAAGCATTTCTGGCAGGTTTTCAAAGAATTTCTCTCTTAATTCTTTCTTTGAACCATGAAATTTGTTATAATGGACAGATAGATTACAGTTCACACGCTCCTGTCTCATTTCCGTATGCAGTCTGCAATGAATTTGGGATACGGTACTGAGGACAGCAATACAGGCTGCAGATTGCTGTAACTGTTCAGCATTCTCACTGTTAAGAACTATTTTAGTTAAAGGGAATTTTCTATGAAAAAAAATAATATGCCACTTAATTTACGGGAGAGAATCAACTCCCGGATCAGTCTTCTGTGTTCTGTTATTGTTCTGGTTCTGCTCGTTCTGGTGATGCATCAGATGGATTACACCCTGATCCGTAAACCGCAGAAAGAAGCAGCAGAAGCAGCGGCTCTCAAGGAACAGCAGGATAAGATCAAAGCTGAAACACCTGTCATCTCCACTGCAAGTGTAATTGCTGTTGGAGATAATCTTTATCACAGCAAGCTGTATGAATCCGGCGAAAATGACTCCGGCATATGGAATTATGACCATATCTACACTCATGTTCTGGACCAGATCCAAGCTGCAGACGTAGCCATGATCGACCAGGAAACGGTTTTTGCTCCAAGCCACGATGCTGTCAGCACTTATCCTTCTTTTGCCACTCCCCAGGAAGTGGGAGATGCCATTATCAAAGCAGGGTTTGATGTAGTGGAATCTGCCACAAATCACGCCGATGATTATGGATATGACTATCTGAAAAGTACTCTGGATTTCTGGAGCACCAATTATCCGGATATTCCTGTACTTGGCATCCACGCCACCCAGGAAGATGCAGACACTGTCAAAGTAAAAGAAGTGAATGGTATTAAGATTGCTTTTCTTGACTATACATACGGCACCAATAATTCCGGTGCAGGCGAAGGATATGAGTACATGATCGATATCTTTGATAAGGATAAGATCACCACAATGATCCAGAAAGCCAAAGAAATCAGCGACTGCATCATCTTTGTGGCTCACTGGGGAACAGAAGATGAAACCATGCCAAATGAATACGAGAAACAATGGGCCGCTTTTCTGATGCAGCAGGGTGTTGATGTGATCATTGGCGGTCATCCGCATGTGCTTCAACCTTACGGACAGCTTTCTGATGACCAAGGACACAATACCACCATATTCTACTCCCTCGGAAACTTCGTTTCCACCCAGCAGGAACTCCCGGAACTTCTGGAAGGAATGGCAAGTTTTACCATACAGAAATCAACTCTGAACGGCAAATCAACCATCCAGATCCTTTCTCCGGAAGTGAAACCTATGGTCATGCATTATGATTACGATAACGGAGAATACGGACCATATATGCTGGATGATTATACAGAAGAACTTGCTTCTTCCCACAGTGTAAGAAATGTGATCGGTGATGAATTTACTCTCGATAACCTGAAAGCCAAATTTAAGGAAATCATGTCCATGAATGTGAAGCCTTCCACAAATACAAACCTGCTGAACGTCAAGTTTGACTGGGAGGGCAACATGATCGACAAAACTACCGGAAATGTAGTGGAAGATACAGAATCCATCCACTCCTGGGAATATCAGGCAGACACATCAGACGGAACCGAAGACTCTTCCGACAGTTCTGACAGCTCTTCGGATGAAAGTTCCGATGATTCTTCAAACGAATATGACAGCGGTTATTGATGAATGCCCAGCAGTTTCTCTGCATTCTGTCTGGTCACATCAATGACCTCTTCTGCTGTAATTCCCTTCAGTTCTGCGATTGCCTGTGCTACATAAGGCAGATTTAATGACGAATTTCTCTTACCTCTGTTTGGCTCCGGAGACATATAGGGACAGTCTGTTTCCAGAACAAGCTGAGACAGGGGTGCATACTGAACCGTCTCTTTCAGTTTCTTTGCGTTCTTAAAAGTAACAACTCCGCCAATTCCCAGATACAGTCCCATTTTCAGATATTCTGACGCAATCTCCCTGCTGTATGAAAAACAATGAATGATACCGCCATACATACCACCCTGCATATATTCTCTGACAATATTCAGAGTATCCTCGGCAGCTTCTCTGCTGTGGATCATAAATGGAAGCTTCTCTTCTCTGGCAATATCAAGCTGAGCGCGAAACATTTTCTTCTGGATCTGATGTTCCTCTTCTTCCTTATGCCAGTAATAGTCCAGCCCGATCTCACCGATTGCCACCATCTTGTCCATATGGGATAATCTGAGAATCTCATCCAGAGTCTCCTGTGTCATCTTATCTGCATCATCCGGATGGATTCCCACTGCTCCATATATAAAAGGATATTTCTCCATCAGATCCACAGTATCCTGAAAACCGCCTACAGATGCACAGACATTCACAATCTTCTCAATCCCTCCATCGTACATAGACATAAGAAGCGCTTCCCTGTCTGTATCAAAGGCCTCATCATCATAGTGTGCATGTGTATCAATAATCATTTTTTCCAATCTCCTCATGTAATCTTATAGCAATTCCATAAAATAATGCAATCAAGACAGTTCAGCAGAGTGCGAAAGACAAGGAAGATATCTGCAGGCGTGCTGACGCACGGCAAAGATATCTGACGCAGGACTTTGCGCTCTGATAAACCGGATCAATATACATTATTTATGAGAATTGCTATAGTCCGGTTAAAAATCTGTTATAAAATTACCAGCTCATCCCCCGGGTGGATCACACCTCCGTGGAGAACCTTCGTAAAAACTCCCTGTTTCGGCATAATGCACTCTCCCATTTTCTTAAAGATCGCACATCCGCTGTGGCATTCTTTTCCAATCTGTGTCAGCTCCAGGACTACATCATTGCACTGGAATTTCGTGCCGATCGGAAGTGTGGCAAAGTCGATTCCCTGAACCACCAGGTTCTCTCCGAATGCCCCGTCTTCTACCTCTGCACCTCTGGCGCGAAAATCTTCAATCTTGTCAAAAGAGAGCAGACTTACCTGACGGTGCCATTTGCCGGCATGGGCATCACCCTCGATTCCCCAGTCCTCAATTACTTTAATCTCCGGAACACTTGTCTTCTCTATTCCTTTTCTTTCACTTGTACAAACCGCAATTACTTTTCCCATAAGATTATCCCTTTCACCTTCCTGTTTTAGTTTCAGATACTGTTTTCGTACCTGCTCTTCCGTTTATTGCCGTCAGCTTATATTCTCTGCTTTCTTATCCCTGTTATCGCCATCAGTTATCTTGCGCAGTTTCCTGCTTCCCCTGTCATGATCTCAATGCCATGTCCAAGCGCATCAATAATATACTCCAGGCTCTCTTTTACAGCTTTCGGACTTCCCGGAAGATTGATGATCAGTGTTTTTTTTCGGATACCTGCCGTAGAACGGCTGAGCATGGCGCGTTTCGTGATAGTCATGCTGTACGCACGCATTGCCTCCGGAATCCCCGGTACACGTCTGTCAATAATATCCTCCGTTGCCTCCGGTGTAATATCTCTGGGTGAAAAACCGGTTCCGCCTGTTGTCAGGATCAGTTCCGCTGTGCCGCTGTCTGCAATTTCCGCCATTCTCTCTGACAACATCTTTCTGTCATCCGGCAGAACATCTTCAGACACAACCTCATATCCATTCTTCTCAACAATCTCTCGGATCGCAGGTCCGCTTAAATCCTCACGTTCTCCGCGATATCCCGTATCACTGGATGTAATGATCGCTACTCTTTTCATTTTATAAAAACCTCCCTGTCGGGCAGATAATTTTTTCGTTATCTGCCATTCTGTATTTCCATTATACACATTTCTTTCATTTTACCCAACAAATATTTTGCAAATCGCAAAGTAATTTGTGGACATCAAAAATGAAAATCTCCACTCTTACCGCCCGTCTTTTCAACCAGATGAATATTGGACATTACCATATGCTTGTCAATTGCCTTACACATATCATAAATCGTCAGAAGCGTCACCTGAACCCCTGTCAGTGCCTCCATTTCCACACCGGTCTTGCCTTCTGTTTTCACTGTACAGAAAGCGCGGATAATTCCGTTTATCTCATCCAGTTCATAGTCTACGGAACATTTCTGGATCGGAAGCGGATGGCACATGGGAATCAACTCAGAAGTCCTTTTCACTCCCATAATCCCCGCTACACGTGCTACTCCAAGCACATCTCCCTTTTTCACAGAACCCTCTTTCACAGCCTCCATGATTGCTTCTCCTACATGAATCTCGCCTGTGGCAACTGCTGTTCTGTAAGTGATATTTTTCCCGGAAACGTCTACCATAACTGCGTTTCCGTTCTCATCAAAATGATTAAAACCCTGTGACATGATCAAAATCCCCCTGTTTAAGTTTTTACAAAAAGCGAGGCTCTTATTGTACGGGAACATACAATAAAAGCCTCGCCTGTTCATCACGATACGGTTGGAGTCTTTACCCACCGAAATTGACGACACCATGAGTACTCATGAGTCAGTCACTCCCCTTTATCTAAATATTAATATAGCTTTTGAGAGTGTATTTGTCAAGATAATATTCGTAAGTTTTCACACATTTTCGCTACCATTCGCTTTGTTCTCAGTAATACAAAGATCAGCAGATTTCTGCACCTGCAGGCATTTCCTTTTCCGGTACCATCAGGGAAAGGTTTCCGTCTGCATCTTCTGCGCAGAGGATCATTCCTTCACTGAGTACACCGGCAAGTTTGGCTGGTTTCAGGTTTGTGACTACCATAACCCTCTTACCTACCATTTCTTCTGCACTGTAGTGTGCTTTGATTCCGGATACGATCTGACGCACCTGGCTGCCGATCTGTACCTGTGAGCAGAGAAGTTTCTTTGATTTCTTTACTTCTTCACATTTGATGATCTTACCAACCTGGAACTGAAGCTTGCCGAAATCTTCAAATGTGATCTCCGGTTTTGCTTCGATATCAATTACGTCTTCTTTTTCTTCTTTTGCAGGTTCTTCTGCTTTCGGCGGATGAAGCTCTGCCACCTTTGCAAGTACCTCTTTCAGGTCAAGGCGGGCGAAAAGGATCTCCGGTTTTTCAGTTACTTTATTTCCTGACGGATAGAGGCCAAAGGTCTTAAGGTCTTCCAGTTCTCTGTCCTGTGCATTTAACTGGGCAAGGATTCTCTCTGTTGTTTCCGGCATAAAGGATTTCAGCAGAACCGCACCAATGCAGATTCCCTCAACCAGATTGTAGAGAACTGTTGCAAGACGGTCTTTTTTCTCTTCATCCTTAGCAAGAGCCCATGGCATTGTTTCGTCGATGTATTTGTTGCAGCGTTTGAAGATTGTGAATACTTCTGTCATTGCATCTGCCACGCGGAGTTTATCCATTTTTTCGTTTACTTTGGCAGGTACGGAGAGAATGAAGTTCTTCAGATCATCATCTACAGGTTCTGTAACGCCTTTGTTTTCTACCACACCGCCGAAATATTTGTTTGACATGGAAATGGTACGGTTTACAAGGTTTCCAAGGGTGTTAGCGAGTTCAGAATTGAGACGCTCTACCATCAGTTCCCATGTGATCACACCATCATTCTCGAATGGCATTTCATGAAGTACGAAGTAGCGGACTGCATCTACACCGAAGAAGTCTACCAGTTCATCTGCATAGATTACGTTTCCTTTGGATTTACTCATCTTTCCATCACCCTGGAGAAGCCATGGATGTCCGAATACCTGTTTCGGAAGCGGCAGATCCAGTGACATCAGGAAAATCGGCCAGTAAATTGTATGGAAACGGATAATGTCTTTACCGATCAGATGCAGGTCTGCAGGCCAGAGTTTGTTAAACTGTTCTGTGCTTTCGCCATCGCAGTCGTAGCCGATTCCTGTAATATAGTTTGTAAGGGCATCAAGCCATACATATACTACGTGTTTCGGATCAAAGTCTACCGGGATTCCCCATTTGAAGGAAGTTCTGGATACGCAAAGATCCTGAAGTCCCGGGAGAAGGAAGTTGTTCATCATCTCATTTTTACGGGATTCCGGCTGGATGAAGTCCGGGTGTGTATTGATGTAGTCAATGAGTTTGTCGGCATATTTGCTCATTTTGAAGAAGTATGCTTCTTCTTTTGCAGGTACACATGGGCGGCCGCAGTCAGGGCATTTGCCGTCTACAAGCTGAGATTCTGTAAAGAAGGATTCGCATGGTGTGCAGTACATTCCTTCGTAGTGTCCTTTGTAGATGTCACCTTTTGCGTACATTTTTTTGAAGATTTTCTTGACCTGTTTTTCGTGGTCTTCATCTGTTGTTCTGATGAATTTGTCATAAGATGTGTTCATCAGATCCCAGATTCTTTTGATCTCACCGGATACGTTGTCTACGAATTCTTTTGGGGTGATTCCGGCTTCTTCGGCTTTTAATTCAATTTTCTGACCATGTTCGTCGGTCCCTGTCTGGAAGAATACGTCATAGCCCTGCTGGCGTTTGTAGCGGGCGATGGCGTCGGCTAAAACTACTTCATAGGTGTTGCCGATGTGCGGTTTGCCAGATGTATAGGCAATGGCGGTAGTGATGTAGTATTTCTGTTTTTCCATGGTTTGTTGTCTCCTTTTTTGAATGTGGACGCTCCGGAAAATATAATTGTTTTCTGTGCGGTTTCGGGCGCTAGCTAAAACCATTCGAAAAAATCTCAAACTCGCTTCGCTCAGACAGTGAGATTTTTTCGAATAACGCAGATTTCCAGGCACTAAGAGTTGCTACATTCCCTACAAATGCACAGAAAACAATTATATTTTCCGAAGCTGGTGTTTAAAAATGGTAACAACTGCTCCTTATTTATGGAAGAAAAACATAAATTCTTCATGGCAGGAAGGAACTGGTGTTGGGGGAAATAATTCCTCTCTGTCGCAGTGTGATCCTGCCCGGAGGGCTTTTTTATGTTATAGGAACATTACAGAGTAATTTCCTATAACATAAAAAACGTCTCCTCAGATTATCTGAGAAGACGAGTATTACCCGTGTTACCACTTCTGTTCGTTTCCGGGCTCGCGCGGGGAAACCTTGGGAGGTACATTGTGATACCTCTACGCTGTAACAGGCGTGCCTGTCGCTGCCTAAAACTGTTGGCTCTCAGCAGTGCCTCTCGGAAGCCATCTTCAACCTGCTCCTTGCATATCCCTCTCAGCCTTTGAATCTGTGATATATGATCCATGGGGATTTCTCTGTAATACGGTCTGCGGATCTACTCTCTTCTTCAATGAGTTTGTGTTATTTCGTGACAGCACTCCGCTCTGTGATCATGGAACGCTGTTAGCTATAGGAAATAGTTATTTCCTGTTATAGGGAAAATATAGCACATTTTGGTGGATTTGTAAACCCACATCGTTATTGTTCACTCCGTTCTCAGTAACGCAGCCAAAATTCATTCCAGATTGCCTGCGGCAATGTAATTTTGGCTTGTATGTCTCGGGATTTTGGCATATTCATGCCAAAACACCTCGCGGGATAGTGGTGTGTGAACAGTAACCAAACTATAACAATTCTATAAAATAATAATTTTATATCTTGACAATTTCAATCCAATATTGTATAGTATCAATATCAGTAATGATTATCGTTATTGAACAGATTATAACTGCAACTATCCTGAACAGTTATGATAAATCATTTGCGAGTAAACAGGGAAGGGAGGAATACCATGGCGACACTGAAATACAGCCGTCAGAGGGAATCGATTAAAGAGTTTCTAAGAACCAGAACAGATCATCCTACTGCCGATGTGGTATATGAGAATATGAAGCTCATCTATCCGAATATCAGCCTCGGTACGGTATATCGCAACTTATCTCTGCTGGCTGATCTGGGAGAGATTAAGAAGCTTTCCTCTTTCGCCGGAGCGGATCACTTTGACGGGCGGACCGAGAGGCACTGCCACTTCATGTGTATCAGATGTGAGCGGATCATCGACCTTGAGAGCGAGGGAATTCACCACATTATGGATCTTGCAGGTGAGAACTTCAAAGGAAAGATTACTGATTACAGTGCCAGATTCTTCGGCCTGTGTGAGGACTGCCTGAAAGAGACAGAAGGCAACTCTGATAGTTCAAAGTAGTTTTTGCTTACATCATTAGTGACCAAATCGGGAATAACAACTAATGATAAAAAGTTGCAAAAAAGCTAAAATTAAACTTGACTTTTTCAATCAAGTATGGTAATCTAAAATCACAGAAAACAGTAATAATTACTATTATTAAAAAATTACTTTTTCTACCGCACAGACGGAAAGCAGTAAGAACTAAACGATGCTGAGATAATCAATTTATTTTCTGGCATCCCTAATAAATTCATTAAAAAGAAAAGGAGATTTTAATTATGACAAAATGGGTATGTAGTGTATGTGGTTATGTTTATGAAGGTGAGAAAGCTCCGGAAGCCTGTCCTGTATGTAAGGCACCGGCTGATAAATTCGTAAAGCAGGATGGCGAAATGTCATGGGCTGCTGAACACGTTGTAGGTGTTGCTCAGGGATCCAGCGAAGACATCATGGCTGATTTAAGAGCAAACTTCCAGGGTGAATGCTCTGAAGTTGGTATGTATCTTGCAATGGCAAGAGTTGCTCACAGAGAAGGATATCCGGAAATTGGTTTATACTATGAAAAAGCAGCTTATGAAGAAGCAGAACATGCTGCTAAATTCGCTGAATTATTAGGTGAAGTTGTAACAGACAGCACAAAGAAAAACCTTCAGATGCGTGTAGAAGCCGAGAACGGTGCTACAGCTGGTAAAACAGACCTTGCTAAACGTGCAAAAGCTGCTAACCTTGACGCTATCCATGATACAGTTCATGAAATGGCAAGAGACGAAGCAAGACACGGAAAAGCATTCGCAGGTCTTCTTAAGAGATATTTCGGAGAATAATTCTATCGGAAAATCGCATAAAATAAACCTTTTAAAGGGAGAACCATTAAGGTTCTCCCTTTTTATCCGTTCGTATTTTCATCATTGGAAGCTTAACTGGATTTCGCCTGAAGTCTGGCAACCTGATCTGTCAAAGCATTCATCTTAACCTCATTAATCATAATCCTGTTCATCCAGGTAGCCGACACATCCATCTTATTGATAAGATTCAGATGATTCTCTGCAAGGATAGAAATATTCTTATCCGTTATGTTCTCCAAATGCAGTTTGATATCTGCAAAGTTATTTCTGGTCTCTTTTTCAAAACGCTTCTGACTTTCTTCCATTCGGTTCATCTGGCTTTCGAATTTATCCATTTGGCTTTCGAATCCATCCATTCGACTTTCGAATTTATCCATTCGCGTTCCAAGTCCTCTGACCTCCGTCAAAACGGCTTCCAGTATTTGTCTGTCCGTCACCAATTCCACCTCCTCTGTAGCCCGTATCGTTCTTTTGTATGTGATTGATTATATCATATCTATAAAAATATGTCTATAAAAAATCCATAAACATACGATGCAAAATAATCTGACAGTTACTGTTCACTCCGTTCTCAGTAACATAGCCAAAATTCATTCCAGATTACCTGCGGCAATGGAATTTTGGCTTGTATGTCTCGGGATTTTGGCATATTCATGTCAAAACACCTCGCGGGATAGTGGTGTGTGAACAGTAACATCTGACATTCTATTTATTATTATCATTCATCTTCTCCTCAATCGCCGCACCAACCCTGTTATAAACAGTCACAGCATCCTGAATATGCGGAATCGTATTTCCATCTGCTCCGGAAGCACCTGCGGAAACAAAGATATATTCCCTGCCCTCAATCTCCGCAAAACTCACCAGACAGTGTCCTGCCTCACTGGTATAGCCGGTCTTGCCACCGAGGATTTTTCCACCTGTGACTGTCGGATCAGACAGATTTTTAAACATTGTACTGTAGTAAGTAATTCCATCCGGGTGGATATTTGTAACTCCGGTAGAATGTCTGGAGGTCTCCACAATCTCACGAAACGTATCATTCTTAATGCAATACTTCATCAAAACAGCAATATCCTTAACCGTACTGTAATGATCCGGATTATGCAGTCCTGTAGAATCACAGAAATGAGTATTCTCCATTCCAAGCTTCCTTGCTTTCTTATTCATCAGCTCCGCAAAATCCGCCTCTGAACCACTGATTGTATCTGCCAGCGCAATACAGCACTCTGCCCCCGAAGGCAGCATCGCACCATAGAGAAGATCAATCACCCGAACCTCTTCCCCCGGCTGAAAACCTGCCTGTGTAGCATCCTGCTCATATAATCCGGTGAACATCTCATTCGTCAGAGTAATTTTCTCATCCAGATCATCAAAATTCTCAATCCCCAATATCACAGTCATAATCTTCGTCATAGAAGCCGGATAAATCTGAGCCTCCCCGTTAATCTCACCCAGAATCTTACCTCCCCTGGCCTGCATCAGGATCGCATTCGGACTGTTGATACCACTGATATCCACTTCCTTCAGAACCGGCTGCTCAAACTGCTCAAACCACTCCTTCACGCCCTTATTCCATCCGATCATGATAACCAGCGCACAGATAATGATCACCTCAACAAACACACAAGCCACAATCCTGCCCCGATATCTCCATGCATAACTTCTTCCACCGCTCTTTTTCTGTCTCCTGCCAGCCACAATAACGCCTCCTGTCTGCCTCTATAACATTGCTCAGAAAAAATATATCTGACAAATCTCTAGTTCATCCCCCTACTATAACACACCCTTACCAAATCCTGTAATCTTCCATTCCTGCACACCCATACATTGCATCTTTCTCCCTATCTCCAATACCTTTCCGTTTTCCCCCGCCCGCGAAACCATTGTACAGCACAGGAAAATATTTGTTTTCTGATACATCTACAGGAGGTGTAGCAATACTTAGCTTCCGGGAATTTGCGTTATGCCGGAAAAATTCACTGTCTGAGCGAAGCGAGTTTGAATTTTTCCGGCATGGTTTTAGCAAATTTCCGGAAGCTTAGTATTCCTGCCTCCGCAGCCGTATCAGAAAACAAATATTTTCCTGTGCGTCCCCATACCCGCCACCCCCAAAAAGAAACGCAAAAAGACCCCCGGAGAATCCCCGGGAGTCTTAAATTGCTAAAATCTATTATGCTAATTTCATCGGGTTGATCTTCACACCAGGTCCCATTGTCGGAGTAATAACAACGCTCTTTAAATACTGACCTTTCAGTGTGCTTGGTCTAGCCTTAACGATAGCATCGATCAGCGTCTGGAAGTTGTCGCTTAACTGTTCCTCTGTAAAGGATGCTTTACCAACCGGAACATGAATGATGTTGGTTTTATCAAGACGGTACTCAATCTTACCTGCTTTGATATCGTGAACTGCTTTAGTAACGTCCATTGTTACTGTACCAGCTTTCGGGTTTGGCATTAAACCTTTCGGTCCAAGTACACGACCAAGACGACCTACAACACCCATCATATCTGGAGTTGCAACAACAACGTCAAAGTCTAACCATCCTTCGTTCTGGATCTTCGGAATAAGATCCTCAGCTCCTACGAATTCAGCACCTGCTGCTTTTGCTTCTTCAGCTTTAGCATCTTTAGCGAATACTAAAACACGAACTTTTTTACCAGTACCATGTGGCAGAACTACTGCACCACGGATCTGCTGGTCTGCATGACGTCCATCGCAGCCTGTACGGATATGAACTTCGATAGTTTCGTCAAATTTAGCAACTGCAGCTTTTTTAACTAAGCTGATAGCTTCTGCGGTATCATATAATGTAGCGCGGTCTACTGCTTTAGCAGCTTCCACGTATTTCTTTCCTCGTTTCATTTCTATAACCTCCTGTGGTATTTGCGGGGAACGCCCTCCCACTTACTATTTAATATTAAAATTAATCAACTACTTCGATTCCCATACTTCTTGCAGTACCAGCAATCATGCTCATAGCTGCTTCGAGGGATGCTGCATTTAAGTCTTTCATCTTAAGTTCAGCGATTTCCTGAACCTGAGCTTTAGTAACCTTAGCAACTTTTGTCTTGTTCGGTACGCCGGAACCTGATTTGATCTTAGCAGCTTTCTTAAGAAGAACTGCAGCCGGCGGAGTTTTGGTTATGAAGCTGAAACTTCTGTCTGCATAAACAGTGATAACTACAGGAATGATTAAGTCTCCCTGATCTGCTGTTCTTGCATTGAACTCTTTTGTGAACTGAACGATATTTACACCGTGCTGTCCAAGAGCTGGACCTACAGGTGGTGCTGGAGTTGCTTTACCAGCCGGAATCTGTAATTTGATATATCCTGTTACTTTCTTTGCCATTTTTCGGCACCTCCTATGTGGTATTGGCGGGGGTTTATGGTCCCTCCCACGATATTGTTACCTTTGCTTGTTACATCTGTTTGATTTCTGCGAAACTAATTTCTACCGGCGTTTCGCGGCCGAAAAGTTCAACATTGATCGTTGCTGTCTGTTTCTGCACATTAAGGGCAGTGATAACACCAACGGTATCTTTCCAGGCACCGCCTGTGACAACAACTGTATCACCCTCTGCGAAATCGACCTGAATTTCCTCTTTCTTGATACCAAGAGGAAGCATCTCTTCCTCGGTCAACGGTACCGGCTTGGACCCTGGTCCAACGAAGCCTGTCACACCTCTGGTGTTACGGACAACATACCATGTATCGTCATTCATAACCATGTTGAGAAGTACATAGCCAGGAAACATTTTCTTCTGAACCTGTTTCAGAGCCCCGTTTTTCAGTTCAGCCACTTCCTGCAGCGGAACACGAACTTCAAGGATCTGGTCTTCCAGGTGTCTGTTTTCGATGGTTTTTTCAATATCGACTTTTACTTTGTTCTCATACCCGGAATAAGTATGAACAACATACCATTTCGCTTCTGACATACAATCACCTTATCCTTATTTCATTAAAAGATTAATGCCTTCGAGAATAAATGAATCCATGACGCTGATCAGTACGCAAAGCACGATCGACACGCAAACTACCACGATAGTCTGCTTAATCAGTTCATTGCGGTCTGTCCAGACAATCTTCCTGAATTCTGACTGAAGTCCCTGAAACCAACTCTTCTTCTGGCTCTTGCCAGCAGATTTTTCATTTCCTTGCATAGCCTGACCTCACAATTCTCTGTGAGTAACTGTTTCGTCCAGTTACCTTGGGTTACTTTGTTTCCTTATGCAGAGTGTGTTTGCGGCAGAACTTACAATATTTCTGAGTTTCCATTCTCTCAGGATGGTTCTTTTTCTCCTTAGTCATATTGTAGTTACGCTGCTTGCACTCGGTACATGCTAATGTAATCTTAACGCGCACAACTTCCACCTCCAGTGTTTTCATTTGCACGGTCATTTTCCTCATGCCGGACGATGTATCCGTCATCTTTTCGGGCATAAAAAAAAGACCTAACTTCCATGTCGCTTGTCAAGTTTATCACACATGGCATACCTAAGTCAAGTCTTTTCTTATTATTTATGCTTATATTTCATCGCATATTTTTTACAGGAACTTTCCTAATCTGCCTTTTCCCGACCGGCTCTGTCTGAAATATGATAGGAACCCTTGAAGGTACGTTTCACCTGATACAGACATCCGTCTGCCTCCTCATACAGTTCCTGGAAAGTGATATCTCTTCCATCTGAGAAAACAATCCCCATAGATGCGGAGATCATTACCTCCAGGTTTTCTTTCACATAATCAATATGCAGCTTCGCAGAAAGTACACGCAGACTCTCCTCCGCCGCTTCCCTGGTCATATCCGGCAGAAATACTACAAACTCATCACCGCCCAGACGACAGACGATGTCCTGAGCCCTGCAATGCTTCTTCATGATCAGGACAACCTCGCAGAGAGCCCTGTCTCCCCACATATGTCCCATGACATCATTGAGCGTTTTGAAATTATCCAGATCCACAATAGCAAAAGTATTTACACATCCCGGATGAAGTTCCTGCACAAGCATCTGGTTTATAGCAGATGTGCCCGCTGCCCTGTTCATGGCACCTGTCAGAAGATCCGTCCTTGCCTCCTTCTGAAGCTTGAGCATATCATTCTCCATATCCGTAACATCCTCGATACTGCCGACCATACGGGACACTTTTCCCGATTCATCGTACAGATTCGTAGTCTTGATCTGCAGATACCGCATACGACCTCCTGCCCATACTTTCGCCTTCTGTGAATGCAAAGCTTCAGCAGAATCTGCCCTGGCGAATATATCCCTGATCACAGAACAGGTTTCCGGATTGATCTCCCTGATTTTCCGAAGCATGACCGGTACGCTGAGCTCTGACTGATCCAGTCCCAGATTCTGATATTTGTCATTCAGAAACTGTATCTGTTCTGTTTCCACATCATAAGTAAAAACGCACAGGTCACTCTCCCTTGCTGTGATGCGGTAAGTTTCCTCATTCAGCATAAGCTGACGGTTCAGATTGCGGATAGCGATCCTGTCCTCACGCCGGAAATACAGATAAACTCCAATAACTACTATAAGACTCAGGATGATCACCAGTGTAATCACAAATACCCATATCCGGTATCTGAGTCCTGCCTGATGAATATACCTGTTATCAGCCATTGTTACCGCAAACAACTTTGTACCGTCCACAGGTGCCGCAGTCACCATATAATCTCCATCTTCATCTGAAATCGCAAAGTAATATCGGAATCCACTGTCCATCTGGGACTTAATATCGGAAATCGGCAGACTCAGTTCACGCCCCTCCAGCCAGGTCAGGAAATCATTACCAAAAGTGTCATTGCCGCCATCAGGCACAATATATTTTCCATGATTATCCATCACAAAAAGCCCTGCATATCCTTTTCTACGGTCTGCCTTTCCATATACGTCCAGACTGCTGCACGGAAGCGTCCCACAGAGCACTCCCTTAATCTGCTGTGCCTCATTTTTGACAGGTACTGACAATATCACTCCATCTGCATAGGAATATCCATTTTCTGCCAGACCCCTGTTACCTAACATAGCCATCAGGAAGTATTCTTTCAGGGAATAAGCCTGTCCGTCCTGCACGCAGTGGCCATCCTCACTGATAATCTTCAGCGAATCAAACTTCTCTGTGTGACGGTGAAATTTCTCCCTCAGCATCTCCTCTGTCTGTACTTCATCTAAAGGCATATCACTGATATAATCTGCCGCACACTCCAGAAAATCATAGTACATATCAATCCGGCTTCCGACAAGTGCTGCATTCTGCTCTGTCCATTCCAGAAGAGAATCTCTGGCTCTGGAATTCTCTGTTTTCATCACAAAACTGTTAAAATAAAATAATGCAGCTGTAATGATGATCACTGCGATCAGTCCTGCCATAAACAGAATCCGCTTTCGCTTCTTTTTATCATCTGTGCCGTTCTTATCATCAAATCTTTTCATACGCAGCTCTCCCCCGCTCTCGCTCTGCTTATGGTAAAGTCATATACTGCCAGTCCTTTCTACAGACTGGCAGTTATATCTTGTATTTCATTATATGGACCTGTGGAGAGATTGTCAAACAGAACGTCACTATGCACATATGAAAAGCGGAGCCCGCAAACGGACTCCGCTCTGGTGTTACTTATTTATCATTTTTTCTTTTCTTCTTGTAGAAGATCCCGCCTGCAATGGCAAGGGCTGCGATTACAAGAACTGCTGCATAAGCACCGATCGGGGTGTTATCGCCGGTCTTGACTCCGATTACCCGCTTGCTGTCACTTTCGTGTACCTGAGCTGTTGTTCCACCGGAAGTTGTTGTGGTTGTATTGCCTGATGGTGTTGACGGTGTAGGAGTCGGAGTTATCTGCTCTTCCTCATCTACCGTATTAACGATTGTAATCGCGCCTTCCAGATTATCTTTATCCAGACTTACGGTTCCCTCTCCGCTTACTTCATAAGCAAATACATCTTTGTCAATCGGGGTTCCTGTCTCATCTGTTTCCATTACATAATAGGTAACCGGTTCTGAACCATCTTCGCCTCCAAGAGGAACATCCACAGTAATTGTGTCGTTCTGAAGAAGTTCATAAACCATACCGTTGAGCAGGACATAAGTTCCATTTGCGTCCTTGGTAAAGATACCTGCATAGAACGTATCGTCCACATCTGCAGATTCACCATCTTTTATTACATTCTTTGTGATATTAATAGTTCCATTATAAGCAAATCCATCCGGGAAGTCATAATATACGTTGTTAAGTGTCACACTGTTATCGCTTTTACTCTTCACGTTTACAGTTGCATCACCATCTTCAACTGTACAGATAAAGCTTCCGATATCTCCCGTCTGGAAATCATCATAAGCAATCGGGGTACCATTTGCATCTGTCTCAAATATATAATAGGTTCCTTTCGGAAGTCCTGTAAAGGATACACTTCCTGAAGAGCCATTATGGATCTGAACTGTCTGCAGATAAGCGCCGCCATAAGGATGCTCGCCTGCCGGATCTGTAAAGATTCCGATGTAAGTGGTGTAATCCTTTGCAAAAGCTTCTACAACATTTGCATCCTCGTCTACAAGACTGATCTTCTTGGTTACTGTGACACTGCCTTCTTTTCCGTCACTCTTCTTATCTGTCATAGTTACCGTAACTTTGCCATCTGCCGGAACTGTAAATTCCTGCTCTGCCGCTATCTCGTAACCGTTCGGTGCCTGCTGTTCGGAGAGATAATAAGTCTTTCCTGCTGCCAGTACGCCTTCAATTACATGTGGCTCGGAAGTTGATGTCCAGGTTTCAATGATCTGTCGTGTCTGCGGATCACGGATTGCCATGGATGCACCCGCAAGTGCGCTTCCATTTTCATCCACTTTCTCAATCGTAATGCTGGTTGCTTTGTTTGTTGCCTTTGTCTTAATTGTTACCGGGTTACCTTTCGCATCAAAGGAAGAAGCATCTACTTTGAAACTAATCTTATCATTAGAAAGGACATATCCGTCCGGTGCTGTTGTTTCCTGGAAGTAATAGCTTCCCCACATCAGTCCGGTGATCGTGATCTTGCCATCTTTTCCTGTGACAAGTGTTGTCTCTGTATTCTCTGAAGCTGTCAGGGAATAAGTGTAATTTCCATCCTCATTTCTGCGGACTGTAACCTGTTTTCCATTGGAGTCGTACAGTGCAAACTGTGCTCCTGCAAGAGTCTTAGTCTCTGCTGTATTGTATTTGGTAAGTTCCACTGTACCATATCCCTTACCATTTACAACTGTCTGTGAAAAATCTGCCACTGCATTGGCAACCTTGCCTGCTCCGGCATTGACTCCGATAATGAAGCTGTATTTCACAGGATTTCCATTTGCATCTTTAGGAATCAGATATCCGTCCGGTGCTTTGGATTCTACGAAATAATAACTGTTTGCCGGGAGACCGCTTACGCTGATCTTACCATTGCTGTCGGAAGTGTATCTGCCATACAGAGTATAGCCGCTGCCATTTGCTTTCGCTGCATACAGTTCAAACTCTGCGCCTGGAAGCGGTGTCTTGCCGTCCTCGGCTGTCTTTGTGATAGAAGCTGTTCCTGCAAAAGCATTGGCAAATTTAATTGCTGTTGCATCTTTTATTGTGGTTCCGGATACTGTCTGAATCTTGCTTGAGGTTGACAATGTTCCGTCACCTTTGTCTTTGATCGTTACGATTACTTTGTACAATGTGGAATCATAAGTGATTCCGTCTGCTTTCTCCGCAGCTGCGACTGTCTCGCGTACGTAATAAGTCTTCTCCGCAGATCCTGTTGCTGCTGTAAGTGACTGGTCATAAGTCAGCGGCTGGAATGCGAAGTTTCCGTCTGCTGTGTTCTTCACTGTCTGAAGAACCGTCTTCTGATCCTGGTCGAGAAGTTCGAAGGTGAACTGGTCTTTCACAAGCGGACTGCCGGAAAGAGTTTTCGTTCCCTTCAGGGTAATGCTGCCGGAGGCTTTGTAAGTGTTATGGAATACGAGCGTATCCGGTGAATATTCACGTTCTCCGGTTCCATCTATAGTTCTCACTGTAGTTTTCAGCTTGTCAGAACCAGTTTCTGCGTCTTCAACTGTTACTTTTACGATATAAGACTCACCGCTGTAAGTATAGCCAGCCGGATCCTGTGCTTTTCTTACCTCGCTGATACGGAAGTAATAAGTACCAATATCATAAATATCCTTCTCACCCGAAGCATGTTTAAATTCCAGTTCTGGGAAGGTGATCGTTCCATCTTCTTTATTGGATGCGATAACATCTTTTCCGTCTTTGGTAACTGCTTTATAAGTTCCGTTCAGGGAATCAGATACTTCCAGTCTGAATTCAAACTGTCCTTTCTGTGCTTTACGTCCCGTCAGAGATTTTACTGCGCCAAGCTGCAGTGTGTTACCTCCTGTGTAAGTGTTCGTAAATACAGCTTCATTTACATCTCCAATCACACTGGTCTCTTTTCCGGTGTCTGCATCTTTTGTTGTATCAATTGTATGATATGTGACTGTTTTATTCAGAGTACCGTTATGATTATCCGTGACTTCTACATAGATATAAACAGGTTTCTGTGCATACATATATCCATCAAGCTTGCCATCAATCTCTGTCAGTTTGTATACATATTTACCGGTTTCATCTACAATTGTATCATTTCCATCCTTATCTTTAACAGTTCCCTTCGTGTAGGTGATCTCATTAAATGTAACGCTTCCATCCTTCTGGTTTGCTACTTCTTTCTGAATCTCACTCAAGGTAAGATCTTCCAACGCCTGAGCTGTATCCGGGAACGCTTCATTCGCTCCAAGTTTTGTTCCTTTGAGATTGAACTTAAAGCTTCCACTCTCCAGTTCCTGCTTTCTGGTTGCAGGGAGAACTCTCTTTGTTGCTGTTGGTGTGAATGTTGCTTTAGCTTCATAAGTATTTATGAAATCAAAACTGTAGTTATTTAAATTCGTGCTGCTATCCTGACTGACTTCCGTTCCTGATTTCTTTATAGATGTGACAGTTGTCGTAATCTGACCATTTCCGGCATCTGCAAGCTGTACCGTCACTTCATACTCCGTTTTATCATAAGTATAGCCGTCTTTTTTGTCATTTCGTTCTTTGATCAGATAAGTACGGATAAAATCAGCGCCGGTTTTATCTTTCACATCATTCAGAGTATATTTTACCGGTTTAAATGTATAAGTACCGTCTGCTTTATTAAACGCGGTATCTAATAATGTTCCGTTAATCGGATCAGATGTCATATCATACAGTTCAAATGCAAACATATTCTGATCCAGAGTATGTCCATTTAAAGTTTTCGTTCCGCCAAATGTGATCTCGCCTGCTGTATTATAGCTGTTTGTAAATGTCAGCAGACTTGCATCACCGGTTGTCGGATATTCTGCGTCATTTATTCTTGCAGATACATTCAGAACTCCATTGTGAGCATTCTCCACTGTGACTGTCAATGTTCTTACGCCTGTATCATAGGTAATTCCATCCTTGGTCGGACTGTCACCAGTTACACCATTCGGAAGTACTTCTTTAATTGTGTATTCAAATACTGCTCTGTCTGCGCCATTCAGATCGGCCAGTTTATAATACATAGCCGGGAACTGGAAAGATCCATCTTCTGCATTTGATGTCGTCAGTGAATCTTTTTCTACATCTGAGCTGTTTTCTTTCACACGAATCGGTGCGCCATTTGTTTTTGGCTCTAAAATGAAACTGTAGTCTTTCTCTTTTAATGTTGCATTTTCCAGTTTCTTGGTTCCTTTAACCAGGAGACTTCCATTCGCATCATAAATATTAGTAAATGTCGCATTATCTCCGCTTAAAGAATAAACACCATTTTCTTCGGTTACTGTTTCTGCAGTTCCATTATTTTTGCTTACTTCAACAGAAGTGACAGAAATAGTTCCGGTTGATTTATCGTAGCTGGCTTTTACAGTTGCTGTGTATACATCTGTACTGTAGTAAATTCCATCCCTGGTCTGTCCCGCATTTTCCTCTTTAAAAGTATAAGTGCGCTCAAGAGTTGTTTCTGTTCCGAAATCTTTATTCGTAATTGTGATCAGTGGGAATTCTATATTTCCATCTGCATCATTTCTTACTACCTCATCACTTGTAATTCCGTCTACAGTCATTTTGAATGAGAACTGGTCTTTCTGAAGATTCTTTCCTGTCAGAGTTTTCTTTGCTGTAAATTTCAATGCAGTTTCTGAACTGTAGGTGTTTCGGAAATGAATACTCTTATCTGAATATTCAGCAGCACCTGTCATATCTTCATTTGAAGATACTTTTGTTTCTGTTACCGTTAATGTCTGATCCTGATTATCCTTTACAGTTATTGTTACCCAGTATGGCGTTGCATCATAGATGATTCCGTTATAAATCTTCTGGTTTGCACTCGTACCATTTGTGGCTCCATCCGGGATCACTTCCGAAATCTTGTATTTAAATGTTTTCTCAGTCTGTCCACCCAGATCATTATAAGTAAACTTGATCGGTCCGAGAACAATTCTGCCATTTCCGTCATTCGTTACTGTCCGGCTTGATACCTGCTGTCCGGCTTCATTCTGAAGTGGAGCCTCATTATTATTGTTATCTTTTTGTGCCTCGATCTTAAAGCTGAACTGTCCACTTTCAAATGCGCCGTTAACTGTTGATTTCTCTGCCACCAATGTTGTTGATGTTTCTGCATTATATTTTTCATTGAAAAGCGTAATTGCGCCACCACTTCGTATTGCATTCACACCATTTGGTACAGTGGTACCTCTAGTTGCGATCATGAAAATGTATGGGGTGTCATCCAGACGGTAATTTTCCGGAGCTTTCGTTTCCTTGACATAATAAATTGTATTATATTTCAGTTTTTCGAAATGCACTCTTCCGTCCTTGTTTTGTGTAACGCCCTTCTGTATTGCATTTCCTGTTGTGTATCCACCATTTTCATCAGATACAGCTTCCCCTAATTCAAATTCTGCTCCTGCAAGTTTTTCATAGTTTCTGCTGTATTTCTGAATGTAAACATTTGCGCCGCTGGAAGCACTTCCTCCGCTTTCTTCAATCGTTACCTGTCTGCCGGAAGTGTCTGATGTGATTCTGACAGAGTCATAACACAATTCTGCACTATTTGTAACGTAAGTGACACCTGCCGGATCAGTAAGTGAAACTCTGTAAGTGATCTGGATAAATTTTTTATCCGGGAGATTACTGATTACAAAATCCTGTGTTGAAGTTCCCTGACTGATTTTATAGTCCGTATACTCAGCACCATCTACTGTTACTTTCACGCGGTCTGAATCAAGCATCATATTATCACCCATATGATCTACTATGTAAAGCGGATTGGCTGATGTCTGATGAATTGCCGGAATCAGTGTTTCTCTTGCCTCGTTAATCTTCAGTGTATAGTCTACAAATCCATATTTCCGGAACTGACCGGTTTTTTCGAGGACTTTATATCCTACTGTGTAAGATGACTGGGCTGTTCCATAATCTGTTCCACCGATACTGAGAACGGCCTGGTTTGTATATGTTTTTGATTCATTCGTATCCAGTTTGTCTGTTACACGTGTCGTTATCTGAATATTTAATTCTTTTCTTTGTAGTTCGGCATTTACAGTAATTACCGGCATTCTGTCTTTCGTTGTATCTACACTGATGTTTATTCCATCCGTCTTGCTTTCTGCTTTTACAAATTCCAGACCGGACGGGATAATATCTGTGATTTTAATACCTGCTGGAAGGCTTACCGCACCACTATTATTAACTTTCAGATTCCAGGTTAAGGTTTTGTCTGCCTTATTATAGTTTCCCGGCTGTTTCGATAACAGATTGCTGAAACTGTATACATATCCTGTTTCTGATTTCCACTCATCACCATTGACTTCAAATGTTGCTTTATTGTTAAAGTCCAGACTTACAGTTCCTAAAAAGTTTGCTGTAGTTTTATATCTGATCGTAACCGGAGTTTTTACATTTCCAGTTAAAAATTTAATTTTAAATCCACGATATGTATCTCCGGCACTGTTTTTATATTCATCTGAAATGATCTGATAATCTGCATCTTGGGATGTTCCTGGATCTGTACATCCCTTAAGTTTTTGCGAAGATGTAGATCCCGTTTTAGTTCCCCAGACCTCTATTTCCTGAATTTGCTGCGGTGTCATATAATGGAGACCTACATTGCCTGGTATCTCATCTGTATAAACACTTCCTGCCGGAATGGTTCCGTCATAGTCAGACGTATTTCCTTTCGTAATCTCCGTTTTCCATGAGATGGTGTTATTTGCAACATCTACGCCTTCCTGTGTCTTTGTAAGAGCAAAACGGCTATAGCTAATACCAGGGCTTGGACCACCTCCGGTTGTTGGTGTTTCAAATGTATGCTTACCATCAGCGCTTTTTAATTGTATTGTGTTGTGGAATTGCTGGAGATAATCATCAGCATGTCCGGGTTTGGTCAGGTTTACAGTATATGTGAATCTATAGATATATGGTTCTGTATGATCGGATGGTACCGTCCATTCAAACCTTGGCTGTCCGTTTGTTTCACCATTGTCGGTTACGGTAAATCCTCCTGAGAAACTGCCAGAAGCATTCCTTTTTCCCTCTGCATAGCCCAAACAGTTTGTAAAACTCGTATCTGCCGCATCAAACCACTCAACTTTAATGTCCTGGTATTGCTGTCCTTCATTTTCTCCCAGCGTATCCTTGAATGTCCAGCCTGCAAGAGCTACAGATGGTTGCTTATTTGCCGTAATTGTATACTTAATTGTGTTATTATTAATCTCTGTTGCACGCTTATCAAGCCAGGTTTTATCATATACATATTCTGCATAAGCAGATGCACTATATCCTCCCTCAGTTTCTACAGAAGCACTGTTTCCTAAAGTATATCTCACTGTATTGATATCTTTACCATTTGTGTCATGCATAATGATATCATGATCAATATCAACCGCATACTTTATGACCAACTCATCTCCAGGTGCCATAACTGCCGGAACAGTCACAGACGCACCATCCTCACCTTGAGTAGTTCCTTTAGTAGGAGTAATTGATGTGAAGAAATCATTCTGGTTCAGAGTGTACTCAAGCCCGGAGATTCCAGGAGTTCCTTTAGCATCCTGTATAGTCTGTCCGGAAGCTTTATATTTCCAGTACACTTTCTTTGTTCCACTTGCCACGTTCCACTTATCCGCAGTTGCCACAACCGACTTACCAGCTACCGTTCCATCCCAGGTTGAGGAAATTCCTTTCGCAAACCCTTTACTAATCACACCTGTATTATTGAAAGCATCTGTAATCTTAATTCCGGTAAGATACTTGGTATTTGCACTTCCGGCTGTAATTGTTAACGTATAGATCAGCTTATCCCCGAACTTAGTAACTGCTTCTTTTGTCGCAGATGTATCTGTGTTTCCCTGTCCGAGATTATCTACTACTGATTTAGAAATGCTGATACCATTTTTATCCTCTTGCGGAATCTTCTGTACAGGAATAGTAATCGGAATTTTTCCAATTGTAATCGTCTTTTTCTCGCTTCCATCTCCGGTTGAGATATCTGAAAGCTTGCCGCTGAAGTAAAATGAACCTTTTACATACTGTGCAACTCCATCTTCATCAAAAAACGACTTATGGTCATCTTCATTATCATTATAAAAGGTGAGTGTAACTTTATCCGTTCCCACTGTATATTGTCCGATAATTTCATGGGCATCATTTGTAAGATCACCAGTCTGATTTGTTCCTACCGTAAGTCCTGTAGGGAGTGTATATTCCAATGTATCACCAACAACCATTGCCTTATCGCCCAGAGAATAACCTACCTTCACCTTAATCTCTGATTTTGCCGGAATAGCAGTTCCATCTGTTGGAATGTTTTTCCACGCTGCGTTAGTACTTTCACGATATTGCAAAGTAGCATTGGTAATTTTATCTTCCCCTAACTGTATTACTTCGGAGTCTCTCCGATAGGCCACAATTCCATAGGTACCATTTACAGTATTTTGTTTCGGATATTGAATGCCTGTTACATAAAGCTTATCTTTTGCTTTGGTGATTGTCGCCTGTACAGCCGCTGCAGTTCCATTTTCAGGAATGTAATAGCAAAGATATTCTGCTGTTTTTTCCTTTCCTACACTTGCTGTACCTACTTTTGTGTCCGGGATGGATATAGAAATATTTGTATCTCCAGGTGTTCCTTCACCAGTTAAAGAAACGCTGTACTGTTTAGAAAACCATATTGTTTTACCACTAATATTTAATGCTGTTTTTGCATCATCAGAAATTTCTCCGGAATCTGTTGCTGTGAATGTCATTCCAACCGGCAGATTTTCTCCGTTTACTGTAATCGTTGCATCACCAGCATTTGCTGTATATGATGGAGCAGGTACCGGAATTGTACCGTCCTTACCACCAGTTGTCTCGTCACCCTCTACTGGTTGTTTATTGTCCTGGTCTCCTTCATCCGCCAACGCCACAACACCAACCATTCCAACTGATTCCGCAGTCAGTGTTTTCGTAAGGCTTGTGGTATTTCCGGAGACTCCGTCTGTGGAGACATCACCGTTTGTTACTCCTACAGCAGTAACATTCTCCACATCTGTCAGCACAGGCGAATCAAAGTCAACCTGCAACTGCATGGATTCTGCGCTTGTCAGAGATGCGTTTACTCCATTGTATAAGAGCTGAACATCATAGAATGCACCTGTATTAACATTAAATCCTAAATTCTGTGCGTTCTGTACGTATGCTTTAGTCTGTTCTGCACTGACAGGATTAACCTGGAAGCTGAAGCCATCCGGGAAAGATGCATTCTCAGAGGCAAGGAGAAGTTTTGCATTCACTCCGTTTCCTTCATATGTCAATATCTGAGATGCCTGATTATCCGGGATTCTGTCGGCATCGTTGGCAGAATCACTGTTTCCATTATTATTTCCGCCATTGCCGTTGTCAGTGTTCTGATTGTTATCACTTGTATCATTTCCCGCATTATTATCGGAATTCTCTCCGGAATTGTTGCCGTCTGTATTGCTTCCGGTACTGTCATCTGCTTTTACATTTGCAGCCAGTGTCTCGTCGCTTCCTGCTACCCATTCTTCGGCTTCAGCCTTTGAATCATTTATGTACCAGACCACATTTACGTCACTCAGATTCGTTACACCTGCCGGAATCTGAATGCTGAACATATAGGTTCCGGTTTCACCAGTGGCAACGCCCTGATTTTCCCAAGTCAATACACTTTCGTCGTTTTCGTTGACATTTTCTGTATAACCTGTTGTATAAGTTTTTGAGGTATCAACGGCTACATCTTTTACTGGTAATGTAATTTCTACTTTTACGCCTTCTGCTGCCGCGTTACCTGTGTTTGTGACATCCAGGCGATAGTTCGCATAATAGCTGATTACATCTCCGACCGTGTCCGCCGTTACAGACTGACTGGCCTTTGAAGTAAGAACCGCTGCAGTCTCTTCGGTATTTTTTTCCTCCGAATCCGTTAGTTCTTCACTACTTTTATCTGATATCTCTTCCTTTGTCTGCTCTTCGTCCGTAGCGGTCTTATCATCTTCACTATCGGACTTTTTCTCTACTGTAGTCTCCTGAGTACTGCTGTCTGTTCCTGTTGCCCATACAACAGACTGAACATTCTGAAGCATCATGACTATAGTCAGCATCATAGCAAGTATTTTGCGCCACTTCTTGGTTCTGTCCATAACCATTCCTCCTTTTCAACTTTAATCTTTCCTTAATTTATATTTCAAAAATTCAGTAATATGCCTTTTATTTTATTCCTCTGTCCGGTGAATTATTTTTTACTTTCATATGTCATATCACTCCTCCCCTGCTCTCCTGCGGAAGTTCATAATTAACAGATACTTCTCTGGTTTCCGCTTTAAGTGTTACTTTATCGCTGTCCATATCTTTCTTGAAATTAGACAGAATCCTCTTTATGACTTTCTGTGAAGATTCGTAATCACAATATGGCAGCATCACTATATACTGTTCATCACTGTATCTGGCAGCTACATCTCCCATTCGAAGATGTCTCGTCAATAACTTCTGGAGTTTCGTACCGGATCTCTTCCTATAATACTGTATCCTGACAGGGTCTTCCTGCAGTTCCCTCTCATTTATCTTTATAGTCAGAAGCAGCATATACTCTGCATTGCCGGACCGCAGCACCCGTCTGGCTTCCAGCCTGTATATCTCCCGAAATACTGTATACTCGCAGAAAAAAACACCGTTTGGATCTTCTTCCTGAATTTCTTCATAAATATCATCCATGGTTGCCTCTATGGAATTTATGTTCATTCCAAGGATCTCATCATACAGTTCTTTCATCCTGTCGGATCTGTGTATTCCCAGCTTCTCATACAGAATCTCTACTGCTGTTTCATATTGCTTCAGTGCATCATCCGCATCTCCCATTTCTACCCAGCTTCTGATCATCCAGTAATGAACATCCTCGCTGAGTTCATCACAGGCCATCGCCCGTCCACAGACTCTCTGTATCGCTGCGTAGTCATGTATACTGTTATACAGTTCGCACAATTCATTTACCCGTTTTATATATACAAAATGGTAATACGTGAACCGCACCGCAAGCCAGGATTCTGATGTCAGAACACAGGTGCAGGGTTTCTCATAGCAGGATAATGCCTCTTCGTATTTCTTAATCTGAAGTTTTGTATCATTTCCGGCCTCCCGAGTCTGTTCTGCGCGATATCTGAATTCTTCCATATCGCTGTGAAGTTCTATTTTCTCATTCCACCCATAGGTACCCGACCGCGAGACAATGTATTCCTCCGGTCCCAGTTGTTTCAGTGTGTTGCGCAGTCTGTATATGAGGTTCTTAAGTGCACCCATCGGATTCGATGATCCGCCATTTCCCCATACCAGTTCTCCGAGCTCTTCCGCATTGATCATACGATTATGATTTAGTAAAAGAAAAGCCAGAAGTTTTATAATTTTTTTGGAATGGATCGTCTCTTCATCCAGACGTCCGTTCTTGCTTTCCAGGCAGAATTTTCCAAAAAAATGTACCATTACTACCTGATTCATACGTTTTCTCCGTTATATATATATCACTCTGCTTCTTACAGCAGAGCTGTCTAATTAATCTCTTCATTATGTAAATCGTCAGATATTTCGCAGACAATATAATTGTCTATTTTTGTATTATACCATCAATCAGTCACAAATCTGTCACATAAAATTATTTTTTTCAGGAATAATTCACTTTTTTCAAAAATAGTCCCCTATTTTCTCAGCGTGATATTACGAATTATTATGTAGGACAACTCTTAAAATGTACAAAAAAATCCGAAAATGTAAAAAAATTCCCGACAGTTTCTGAAGAAGCTTCTTCATTTTATCTGTCGGGAATTCAAGCGGATATTTGCGATCCACTTTCGTCACTTGGTTTAAGTCAATCGGATATTTGCAATTGAAGCAGGGGACTTACTTGATTCGGTTAAATCACCTGATTGGTCAGGTTCTTTTAGAAGTAGTCATATCCTCCATGGATATCCACGATGCTTCCATTCATATAGTTGTTCGTGAGAATACTGTACGCCATATCCGCCACATCCTTAATCTCTCCGAATCTGTGGAGGGCGATCTTGCGGTTGATGCGTTCGTAGCTTTCCGGTGTGCGGTTCTCGTGCCACGGGGTCTGGATAAATCCCGGAGCTATGGCATTGACTGTAATGCCTTTTGGCTCAAATTCCTTTACCAAGGATTTGGTAAGGAAATGGATTGCCGCCTTGGTCACACCGTATACAAGGGATGAAGAGTATGCCTGCTGCCCCGCATAAGATCCCATGAAGAGAACGCTTCCTCCCTCGGTCATAGCCGGCATAAATTCTTTGATCATAAATACAGGAACTGAGAGGTTGGTATTTACGATCTTATTCCATTCCTCGAAAGTATAGTCCTGAAATTTATCATAGGTGCTGATCCCGGCATTGCTGATCAACCAGTCCACATGTCCGGCTTTCTCTTTCACTTCTTTGACGAAATTCATCATATCGTTATAGGAAGACATATCCGCTTTCATTATGATAAGCTTCTCCTGATCTTCCGGTTTCAGGCTGTCCCAGAATTCGTTTGCCTTATACGCATTGTGCGCATAGGTGGCAAAGATCAGATCGTCCTGTTCTGAATTTGCCAGGATCTTCTCCACAATGCCACGGCCGATTCCGGAAGTACCGCCTGTGATTACTGTTACTCTGCTCATTTTTTCTGCTACCTCTTTGTTATATTCATCTTTATCTATCAGTTTAATAGATAATCCCGATACGCTTTCGCTGCTTAACATTAATCTATAGCAATTGTTTTATAATTCCATCAGTCTGTCATAAACAATCTTCGGTGCATATGGCTGCTGATTATGGATCGGTTCACCCAGACAGGTCTTCGGATATGCAAAAGTCCCATGCTCCAGCATAACTTCCAGAAGTTTCGGACCCTCACCTTCAAGGAATTCCGGTGCTTCTTCTTTCACTGCATCACAGTGCATTCTCAGTGCCGGAATGCCATAAGCCTTTGCCACTCCTGCAAAGTCACAGGATGCAAATCCACATCCGTCTGTAGTTCCTGCAAAGAGACAGTCAAAATAATCTCTCTGGAGATGACGGATCATACCCAGTGCTTCGTTATTCATTACCATTATTTTAATAGGAAGATTCTCTCTCTTCACCCACTCCAGTTCCTGGATATTCATCTGGAGTGCACCATCTCCACAAATACAGGCAGTTGGTTTTCCTGTTGCATAATAGGCTCCTATTGCAGCCGGAAGTCCATAGCCCATAGCGCCATGACCGCCGGAGAAAAGAAGCTTCTGTCCTTCATGATTCTTGAATGACTGGTAACTCCATACCATATGCTGTCCTACATCCACTGCGATCGCGGAGGTATCCTCCAGCATATCACTGAGGTCTGCGATCATACGGTTCGGATATCTTTCTGGTGTGGCATCATCAACTGCCTGAAGATTTTCTTTAATCTCTGTGCAGACATTCAACCAGTCACTTACACCCTCTATATCAGGATCATCCACTTTTGCAAGACAATCAATCACTGCTCCTGTCTCTGCCTGAAGCTTTACCTCATTCTCACCATTCTCATGGATATCTCTCTGAAGATTGTATGGATCAATATCTATACGTATGATCTTTGCACCTCTGGCAAATTCATGTACTTTGGTTCCGATCTGTCTGGTACACAAAGAAATGCCAAAACAGAGAAGCAGATCGCTTTTTGCATTGGCGATCATATTTGCATAACGGTGTCCATAGGCACCGCCGATACACCCGAAATTCAGCGGATGGTCGTATCCCAGAACTGATTTCGCCAAAACGCTGGTGATGATCGGAATCTGTCTCTTCTGTGCAAAGCGGATCAGTTTCTGCTGGCTGAAGCTGCTGTCCACGCCATGGCCCAGCATGATCACCGGACGTTTTGCCTGTTCCAGTGCTTCCAGAATCGTATCTGCCGCCTGCTGTGCTGCAGCTGCATCTGTATGTTTGTCCTCAAAAGTCATGTCATAGACCGGATTCTCCACTTCACTTCTCTGGATATTCATGGGAAGATCGATGAGCACCGGTCCTCTGCGTCCTGTGGTTGCAATATGGTATGCTTTATTTAATTCCTCCACAATGTCCTCAGGGTTTCGTATCTGGACAGCATATTTGGTGATCGGTTTCGCCATTGCCACAATATCTGTCTCCTGAAATCCCTGCTGACGCAGCCCCTTGATTCCTGAATACTCATAAGTGTTCAGCTGTCCTGTGAGAAAGATCACAGGCAGGGAATCATAATAGGCATCTGCCACACCGCTCAGAAGGTTGATGGCTCCCGGTCCGCTGGTAGCATAGGCGCAGGCACATTCTTCCTTCGCCTGTGCATATCCGCAGGCTGCGAAAGCTGCCCCCTGTTCATTGTAACTGGAATGATTCTCTGTCTCCGGATTTCTTTCAATGGAATCTACCAGATGTGCGATCATCGTTCCCTGGTATCCAAAGAAATGACGGATTCCTTTTTTCTGTAAAAACGTAACAATATAATCTGAAAGCTTCATTTTTCCTCCCGTCAGATCAGCGTACCGATCTTATCCCTCTGTACTGTCTTTCCTGTTTTTTCCAGTACGTCTATATAAATATCAAAGATCTCCTCATCCTCTGCAAAGAGTTCGTTTTTCTGCAGACTCTTCTGCATCATCTTAAAGTATGGACGGAATACCTTCTCAAGTGTCATGTAATCTTCATTTTTATACAGGTTTTTGATATAATCCTTCTGCTTTTCATAAGCAACACCCATATTCATGCGTTCCCCACAGAACTCAACATAATCCCAGCATTCATTAAAATAGTCTTTATGTCTTCTGCTTCTGGCAAGTTTGCGGGCATTTTTCATTCGTTCCTTACAATATTTCTCGAAGTTGCCGGCTTCCTTCCAGAACTGTGTATAACTTACTCTCGCACTGACTGCAAGTGCAATAGGTGTAACATAACGAGGCTCTTTTACATCTTTATAATTCTTACCATAGCTTACAGTAAGGTACTCTGCTGTTTTTGCAGGAACCTGAAGTTCTACACCCTCTAACATTACCCGTCTGCTCTCTGCAAAAATCTCCGCAGGGAAAACTGTTGTCTGTTTTCTTCTCTTAAGAATATACTTATCTGCATCAGGCTGTTGATGAAGTTTAATAAATTTATCATATAAATGTGCTGCCTGTCCCTGGCGCCCGGTTATCATGCACTGCAGCCGCATAATTGTACGGTTCACCCTGCTCCTGAAATTTCTTTCTGCATAGTTGATATGACAGAGCTCTGTCCATGCATTCTCATCTCTGGATAATCTGCGTTCTGCTTTTACAGAAGCTGCCGGCGTTCTGAGCGGAAAAATACTGACCCCGATTCCCGGAAATGCGTAGTCTCTGGTGTTGTCCAGATTCAGGCACAGAGTATCTGTATTGGTGTATCTCAGATAAAATCCTGAGAACCATTTGTGGCTCTTCATGGATTCCAGTGCTCTCTTTTCCCTTGGATCTTCATCCACAGCCAGACGGAACCGTTCCATATCCGCTGTTTTCATCAGCACAACTCCAAACATGGGATTCTGTGGGAAAGGATGCCCTTCCACTGCGCAGAGTGTCAGTCGTGGAGAGAGGTAATATTCTATTTTATTCCGGCGGCATATTTCATCGATTTCCTGTAATAATGATAAAATCACCTTTTGTTTTTTGTTCAACTCTTTACTCCATTTCTATTGATGTCACTTAACAGTTACAGTCTGCACGATCTTCTTAATATCTTCAATACTTTCATATTTATCAAGCCATTTATCAAGCACAACTGTAATATCCGTCTTCTTTCCAAAGCTTTTCGCCTGTCTGCTACCATCGTTCAGATCATTGATAAAAATACGGTACAGCTCTGTTCTTACATAAGAAGGCATCTCATATTCCAGTGCTTTCTTATAATTTGCAAAAGCCTCCCTGGTCTGTCCCTGTTTCATCCTGACATCACCCACCAGCTTATAAGCGCAGGCTTTCTCTTCTCTGCGAAACTGACGGTTTCGTACCTGTTCTGCAAGCCACTCCAGTTCGCTCTCCTCACCTGTACAGATGATCTGGGTGCGCAGTTCTGCAAGCTCATTGGAATACCCCAGCCGCTTCCATGCTCTTGTAAGAGCTTTCCTGTACATCTTATGTTCTTCTGAAACTTTAACCTGTATATCCGCCGGCGCTTTAACTTCTTCAGTTTCTGCTGACGGATCTGATACTTTTTTATTCACATCATCAGCCGATGTTTCATCTGATGTTCTATCTGATTTTATCTGTTTTCTGCTTTTTCCCGAATTTTTCTCCACACTGACTGGCGTGATCATCTGTGTGCCGATCACAGCCCGGATTTCACCGATTTCTTTCTCTATCTCGCTCTGCGTACGTGCACACACTGTTTTTGCCAGATATAATGCTCCCTGGATATCATCATCCTCAGGTATCAGACGACTCCACAGCTCCATCAATGCGAGAGCCTCCTTCTTGTTGTGGTTTGCAATAAGCTCTTCACAGCTTTTCAGGATTTCAGATTTGTATCCTCTGAAGAATCTGTCCATCTCCATCCATACAATTCCGTTAGTTGTCTTATTCTTTACCTGAAGATAAAGCTCTGCCGCTTTCTGCATCTCGCCATCCATCCAGAGGATATCTGCCTTATATTTCAGGAAATAACCATCCTCAGGAAACATCTTAAGAGCTTTATCAAGAAAACGTTCTGCTTCGATCCGGTTCTCTCCCGCATCCTCCATCAGGAACCTGCACTTAAATTTCATAAATCCCGGATGTCCCGGATATTTCTTCAGAAGCTCATTGACGATCTGTTCTGCCTCCTTTATCCGATGGAATTCATAATGATCCGCAGCTTTCCTGAAAAACTCAATATCTTCTTTCAGTCCCTCCATCTCAGGACTCAGATGGTCAAGCTGCTGACGGACCTGCATCATCCGATATGCCTTTGACACACGTTCTGTATAAAACAGAGTAAGCATTGCCGCATAGAATACATCGTCAGGTATCTCCACAAGTGTTGGATGATAAAAAGCATAAATGTTGGTATAGTCTTCTCTTCCGATAAAGTCAGCACTAAGCTGATTCTTATAATAAGAGCCAAAAAGTGCACTCAGCTTACGGAAAGATCTGCTTTCCACCAGCTCACTGATCTTAAGTCCTGATTCATCGATCGCTCTCTGCAGGTCCAGTGCAACAGCGCGGGCTTTCATTGCAAGCCCATCCTGGCGGACCTTATGGCTTTTTTTCGCAATGCGCATATTGTAGAACTTTCGGAACACACTGTCCCAGCGCAATCTTTCCTTATTGATCTTCGGCATGTATTCTTCACGTAGCTCCTGATAAGGAAGATCATCTACACACACTGCTACATGACCCTCCCTCTTATCATGAGGAGGCATATATGACCACTCGTCTCCATAATGCCAGATCAGATAGTCACTGCACTTATTTGGGATCATTGCCTTTTTTCCCTCAAAGATGCCATCCTTTACAGGGAACATCATATCCTTATCAAAAAGAAACGGGCAGCCGCCCCAACGCATGGCATAACGGTCACATTCCTCTTCTTTATAAGAGAACATGATCTTCTCAAGCTTTGCCAGTGTTCTTTTTTTACCAAGAAAAATATAAGAAAGAAGATACTTCAGATACATGGATGCAGGTATCTCCCAGCGGTCACTGTAGCCTACAGAAATATTGATAAGATCTGAGTAGATCATCATGTGTGTTCTATATTTCTCGTATTCTTTGTCGTCAGCCGGAACAGGATCCAGTGTAAGAATGTCTATGATTTCTCCGCCGCAGTCCTTCCCGATAATCTGGCTCTTATGAATGGCACAGGTATTGGTGGATGCGTAGCGCGGAAATGAATTTGTATAGTTTCTGTCCACCTCCGAACACTGTATCTCTCTGTCAGGCGGGAGTTCTGTTTTGCATATCTCTATGAATTTCTCCCAGTCCGGACGTGGCATATAAAGGTCTACATCATCATCCCAGGGAACAAATCCCTCATGTCTGAGAGCTCCGATCAGGGAGCCTCCTGCCAGCACGTATCTGAGGTTATGTTCTCTGCAGATTTCATCAACCTCCCTGAAAAGCTTCAGGAGGTATTTCTGTTTCTCCGTCATGAATTGTCCTTTCTGTTGATTGTTTCCAAAATTTCTATTATTCTTACCGACTCATCATAGAAAAGCCGGGTACATTCTGTCCGTTTGTCTCTGATCATAATCATCAGCTCCTGCAGCAGATAGCGGAAACCATTTCCCTCGAAGTTAAAGCTGTACCTTTTCAGAAATTCTTTTCCTGAAATATTGGCTTCAAAGTATCCGGTGTTCCACCAGTCATTAGGGATAGTTACCCTGCCGTTGCTTCCGATGATCACAAGTTCATTCTCAATGTCAACCGTTGTTCCGATCTCAATAGTCGCCAGTGCACCGGCGTATTTCATGGAAATCATATCATATACAAAACGGCCTTCCTGATTGCGGACCGCATTGGTGTTGATATCCTGGCATTTTTTTCCCAGCAGTTTCAGTACTGCGCAGATAGCTGTGCAGACTGTCTCATTAAAAGTCCTGCCGCCCTCGAAATCATCCTGGGAGATTGCACATTTGACACTTACCAGATCTCCCACCAGGTTACTGTGTACCAGCCATACCAGCTGATTAAACGCCCGCAGGTAGACCAGTGTGGTCCGTTCAATGAGAACCACATTGTTCTCCCTTGCCACCTGAAACAGGTAGCGCAGTTTCTCTGAGGAAAGTGTCATGGGCGAATCACTGATCACATATTTTCCTTTTTTCAGCGCTCGCTCGATATATTCTGCTCTCCGGTTCAGCGATGTCTTGATATAAACAATATCTACATCTGCCAGAAATTCATCATAGCTGCTCCAGCAGGAACCTAACTCATATTTATCACAGAATCTCTGTGCAGTCTCGTGATTCTCGCTGAATACACGTTCCACATGAACTCCGCTGACATATTTGGATTCCTCCACAAAATCATTATCCCGGATATCATCCGTCACGATTCCCATATTAAAGATAACACCTTCACTGCGAAGCTTTGTACTGGAAATATTCTTGGTCCTTTCCAGATAAACTACATCACAGTAGTTCTTAAGGTAATCGAATTTCCCTCTCCAGTCAGATCCTACCACCAGAACATCAATATCATACTTAATAATGTCATTGACCTTCTGTCCCTGATATTCTTCAATGATGATCTCATCTGCCAGCCCCGTCCTTCGCACATTCTCGATTCTCTTAATGAGGCTGTCCCGCACATTGAGTTTGCCCCGCTCAATGTCAAAGCTCTCACTTGTGACACCTACGATCAGATAATCACCAAGTGCTTTTGCTCTTTTGATAATATTGTAGTGGCCTTTATGAAAAAGATCAAAAGTGCCATATGTGATTACTCTCTTCATTCTTTCGTCATAACTCCCCTGAAAAAAATATTCTTATTTTGCCGAACAGTTTTCCTGCTCCATACGTTACTGTTCACTCCGTTCACAGTAACCTCCATACGATAGATACTTTGATTATATCATACTTCCCAACTTCCGTCACCTGTCCGTTACAAAAATGTTAAATTCGCATTAACTTTACAAAAAGAAGAGTTTTGAAATACTGTTTTTGTATCTCAAAACTCTTCCTTTGTGTTTATGGTTCTTTATTGTCGTCCATCGTTCTGGTAGTAGCTTCCAGTTCCTGGATCAGGTCTTCCAGCGAAAGCTCCTCTTCCCCTTTGATCAGTTCATCAGGGATATCATCCAGATTATCTTCTTCAATCTCCAGCTCCATGCCGGCCACATTGCTGAAGCCTTCATGACTGTCGGAAGAAGTATGATCCGGTGTATCCTCGTCCATATTTACTTTCTCCACATGTTCGTCCTGCTCACTCTCTGAATCAAGCGTTGCCGCAAGCTCTGCGATGGCTTTCTTTCTTCTGAGAAGTTCATATTCATCATATTCGCTGTCATACTCTTCTTCCAGACCTTCATCTCTGACTGTCTTATCCTTCTTGATCAGGATAAATGCGATCAGATTCAGAACACCCGTATAGAGCAGATCCACAGGCAGACTTCCCAGTACAAGTACAAATACCAGTGATACTCCCAGAAGCACCCATACATTGTTCATTGCCGGAAGCATCAGGATATATAAACCATTCATAATGATCATGATCGGATAATGGAAGAAATAAATTCCCATTGTATGTCGTCCCACATAGGTGAGTGGCAGTTTGATGTCCGGCACTAACGCAAGCATCGTATAGACAACTACGAAAGATACCAGATACATCAGCAGTCTGAGGATCACTCCCTGAGGATCCGTCAGGCCACAGAGCTGATATCCATGATTACCTCGGAAAATAGCAATTCCCATTTCATTTGGGATCATATAATTCGGTATCGCCCACAAAAGGACTCCGGAGATTGCCACCAGGATCCATTTTCCCTTAAATTTACGGATTGCTGTGATATATTCACTCTTCCAGAGATACCCCGCAACAAAGAACGGGAAAAATACCACGATTCTTGATGATGACAGGAATGTGGTAAATTCCGGTCTGGTTCCTGCCCATAATGCGAACAGGATACTGAGCGGAACAATAAATCTGATCTTACCCAGGGCCTCAATGGTAAGGCGGTAAATAAACAGTGCCAGTATATACCACATGACACTTCCGGTAGGACGCAGTATCTCATAATCTACGGATCTGCCCAGCCATATCTGTGAATACCAGGTTAAGGTATATCCCAGAACATAAGGGATCAGCAGGTTCTTAAAATTCTTCAGCACATTCTGAGGTTTCTTTGACAGATATCCTGAAATAAAAACAAATGCAGGCATGTGAAAAATCGTAATCGCATACCACACATATCTCACTACAGTGTCTACCTTTACAAGGTTAAATGCAATAATATGGTTAAATACTACCAGAAAGATAAGCAAAACTTTAATGTTATCGATCAGGCAGGAGTACGGCACCGCCGCTCTCTCTTTTTTTATTTTCATGTTTAAGTACTATCCTCTAATCATATTTCTGACTTCTGCTGTGTGAACATACAACCCCATTCTGCCAGATTCTTCAGATGACCGGCAGACAAAAAACGCACAGCAATGTAACGGGCAATTAACCGCAAAGTCATATTTACTGCAACAAGCATAACATATTTTTACGATTTATGGAATAGAAACTTAACATTTCGGTCAATGGAAATATTTTGTTACTGTTCACACACCACTATCCCGCGAGGTGTTTTGGCATGAATATGCCAAAATCCCGAGACATACAAGCCAAAATTCCATTGCCGCAGGCAATCTGGAATGAATTTTGGCTACGTTACTGTGAACGAAGTGAACAGTAGCAATATTTCCATATTCCATGTACAGCATAAGAACAGAAAAAAATACAGCTTCTGATCCTGCCGTAACCGGCGTATCTGTAGACATTGTAAGTCATGGCTGCTGATTTCAGTTTGTTTCTGGATTTGCCGCCTTCGCTGAGACGATATTTCAGATAGGGTTTGTTGATTCCGGCAGCACAGCCGTATTTTCTCAGGATTTTCAGCCAGGTGATATAATCCTCATGGCTGTCGTCATGCTCCATGGGAAATTCACGCGCCACATCCCTTCTGAGTATTACCGAAGAACAGTTGATGCTGTTATGTTTCAGAAGTTCTCTGTAGGTGATCTTCTCTTTTACAGGGATTGTCCGTCCTGTACTGCTTCCGTCCGCTTTCATCAGTTCCCGCCCTGTAGAACACAGCACGTATCCTGTCTCTTCCAGACGTTTCAGCTGTTCTTTCAGCTTGCCTGACTCCCACCAGTCATCTGCATCCAGAAAAGCAATGTAGGTTCCCTGTGCCAGCCCGACTCCTCTGTTTCTGGAGCCTGCAGCTCCCATATTCTGTTCATTCTTAATATACCGAAAGTCCTCTCTGCCCTCATAGGCAGACAGGACTTCCTCTGTATGGTCTGTAGAACCGTCATCGATCACCAGAAGTTCCAGCGAAACTCCCTGTTCATAGACGGATTCCACAGCCTTTCTAATATATTTTTCTCCGTTGTAAACCGGCATGATCACAGATACCAGCGGTTTATTCATTGTCATTCCTCCGTTTTATTCTCTGACACTCCGGCGTTTTTCCCGGAATACTTCAACGCATTTACCTGTCTGTCATCTACTCCCTCAGATACTTCTTTCTGGAAAAAGATTTTAACTGTCATAAAGATCAGCTTGATATCCAGCAGGAAGGAATAATTCTCAATATAAAACAGATCCAGCTTTAATTTGTCATAAGGAGTTGTATTATACTTACCGTAGACCTGCGCATATCCGGTAAGACCTGCTTTAACTTTCAGACGATAATAGAATTCCGGAAGCTCTTTCTCATACTCAAGCATGATACTTTCACGTTCCGGACGCGGACCTACCAGAGACATATCTCCCTTAAATACATTGAAAAGCTGAGGAAGCTCGTCCAGATGAAGATTTCTCAGCACATGACCTACCGGTGTGATACGGGAATCATGCTTGGATGCCAGTCTTGCACCGTTTTTCTCCGAATCTACGCACATACTGCGGAATTTACAGATCTTAAAGGGCTTTCCACCCAATGTCAGACGGTCCTGAAAATAAAACACCGGACCTCTGTCGTATGCTTTTACCGCAATCGCTATGATCAGCATGATCGGTGAAGTGATTATAATGCCGATCCCTGAGATCAGAATATCCATAACTCTCTTTGCAGCACGCTGGTCTACTGCCAGTCCCATATTTCTGGATACCAGAAGCGGTGTGTCAAAAAGATGGATGCGTTCACTTCCCATAAGAATGATGTCCGAAATCTTCGGACTCACATAGCATCGGACAGAATGTGCAAAACAGTATTTCAGATAACGGTTTCTCTCTGTTGAATGCAGATCCCAGATGATCACGCCGTCATAATCCTGCATCATCTGATGGATTTTTTCTTCTCCCACACTGATGTGTACCTTGCCGCTGATGTCATATTTATCCTTTCGGGAATTCATCTTATGGATCAGGTCGTCCCCCGGATCCCGGTCACCGTAAATGACCAGAAGCCGGCGTGCGCGGTAAAGTCCGGAATAGATATACCTTGAACCAAATATCCAGATAATGATCAGCACCAGCTGTATTCCTGTCATCTCGATCATAGGCCATACGCTCAGGAACCATCTGTTGATCAGGGTGATCTCCAGATATTCCACCACATTGGTACACAAAAGTGCCAGTGTCAGCGAATAAAATACATCAATCCTCTTAAGATATCCAACCTTAAGTCCTCCGTACAATTTGGCAAACAGGGCAAACATCAGACCGTAGATTGCGATCAGTACCCAGTTACCTTTGCGCCAGAAAGGCTCGTCAATCTGTCCTCTGTAAACGGAATACCACACCCATGCAAAGACCGCCGCCTGTGCCAGAACCACCAGACTCGCCAGACAAAATACGATAAATCGTTTATAATCTTCTCTTTTACTCACGTGATAACCTCTGTTTCTCTGTAACTGTTCAGTATTTTCACAGTTACGCGTTTCTTCTATAAATTCCTACCTATTATAACGTAAGAACTATTATACGTCCACCCGTTTCACTTAAATTTGTGAACAAATGTTACTGTTCACACAGCATTATTCCGCGAGGTGTTTTGGCATGAATATGCCAAAATCCCGAGACATACAGGCCAAAATTCCATTGCCGCAGGCAATCTGGAATGAATTTTGGTACGTTATAAGCATAATTTACAAATATCTTTAATCCCCCGTCATGCGATTCGTCTCGATATTTGTATATAATGTATAATTTTTCGTCGATTTTACTTAGTTTGTAGCAAAGTTTTTACATATTTTTTTCAGAAACCTATGGAAAAATGTCAGGAGAAAATGTATAATAATACATAACAAATGAAAGCGAGGGTTCACTATTATGAAACAAAATAGTATGTTGGCCATGATCCTGGCCGGCGGTCGTGGCAGCCGTCTGCATGATCTTACCAATAAAGTGGCAAAGCCGGCCGTTTCATACGGCGGTAAATATCGTATCGTAGACTTTCCTTTAAGCAACTGCGCCAACAGTGGCGTTGATGTTGTAGGTGTACTTACACAGTATGAATCTATCCAGCTGAACAGTTATGTGGCAGCCGGCGGTCGCTGGGGTCTTGATGCTAAAAACAGCGGTGTTTACGTTCTTCCTCCACGTGAGAAAGCAGATGAGAATCTGAATGTATATCGCGGAACTGCAGATGCAATCTCCCAGAATATTGATTTCATTGATAAATTTGATCCTGAATACGTTCTTGTTCTTTCCGGTGACCATATTTATAAAATGAACTATGACAAGATGCTTGCAGCCCACAAAGAAGCAAAGGCAGATGCAACCATCGCAGTTATCGGAGTTCCGATGAAAGAGGCAAGCCGTTTTGGTATCATGAATACTGATGAATCCGGACGTATCGTAGAATTCGAAGAGAAACCTGAGCATCCGAAGAGCAACCTTGCATCCATGGGTATCTATATCTTCACCTGGAAACTCCTCCGCAAGATGCTGATGGCTGATATCAAGAATCCGGATTCCAGCCATGACTTCGGTAAGGATATCATCCCTACTATGCTTAACGATAACAGAACTCTTTATGCATATAAATTTGAAGGATACTGGAAAGATGTTGGTACCATCGACTCTCTCTGGGAAGCAAACATGGATCTGTTAAGTTCCAAGAATGAACTGGATCTGGGTGATCCGTCATGGAAGATTTATACAGAAGATGTTACCGCACTTCCACAGTACATCAGCGCAGAAGCAGATGTTAAAGATGCATATATCACACAGGGCTGTGTTGTTCAGGGCGAAGTTAAGCATTCCGTTCTCTTTACAGGTGTTAAGATTGGTGCAGGTGCCAGAATTATCGACAGTGTACTGATGCCGGGTGTTGTTGTAGAAGAAGGTGCCGTTGTTCAGCGTGCACTTGTAGCTGACGGTGTCCGCATCGGTAAAGGTGCAGTTGTCGGTACTGCAGACAGTGAGCATATTGAGCTTGTAGCGAAACGCGTAAAGGGGGCAGAATAATATGTATAAGGCATTTGGAATCGTAAGCTCTTCCGGGAGAAATATTTATGTAGATGGTATGCAGGATTATCGCCCAATCGGTGCGTTTTCTTTCCTTGGCAGATACAGAGTCATTGACTTCCCTATCTCCAATATGACCAACAGCGACATTGACCGTATTCAGGTCTATATCAATAATAAACCCCGTTCTGTTGTAGAACATCTTGGAACAGGACGTCATTACAATATCAACTCCAAGAGCGGCAAACTTCAGCTTCTCTTCTCAGAGCACAATAATGACAATGATATTTACAATACTGATATCTCCTGCTATCTGGACAACATGGAATCCCTCAGCAGAATGAATCATCCGTATGTTGTCATTGCCCCGAGCTATATGGTTTATTCAATTGATTTTAACCAGTTTTTACATACACACGTTGAGTCCGGTGCAGATGTTACTCTCCTTTATCACGCTGTTGATAATGCAAAAGAGGCTTATCTTACCTGTAATGTTCTGGGACTGAACCGCCAGAAAGGTGTGGAATCCATCGAACCGAATCATGGTAATAAAAAGAATCAGTATGTTTATATGGATACCTGTGTTATGAAAACAGAGCTTTTCATCAGCCTGATCAAAGAAGCCAAGAATCTTTCTTCCATGTATACACTGGCAGACATCCTGAATGATAAATGCGAAACTCTGGACATCCGCGGCGTTGCACACAAGGGATTCTTTGCAAGCATTACAGACTTCCCAAGTTACTATGCTGCAAACATGGCTCTCCTTAATTACAAGTCAGCTCAGGAACTTTTCCATGATAACTGGCCAATCTATACACGTACCAATGATTCCTGCCCGACTCAGTATTTCAATACTGCAGATGTGAAGAATTCCGTAATCTCCAACGGCTGCCAGATTGAAGGTACTGTTGAGAATTCCGTAATCGGTCGTGGATGCGTCATTAAAAAAGGTGCTGTTGTAAGAAACAGTGTTGTTCTCGCTGAAGCTACTGTAGGTGAGGGTGTTCACGTAGAGAATGAAGTAGTCGACAAATGGGCGAAACTCGTTCATAAAAAAGAAATCGTTTCCCCGACTGAACAGCCTGGTTATATCAGAAGAAATGATACTCTGTAATTAATGATTAATTAGATTAAATGCAAAGCCCCCCGGAAGCGGTCACTTCCGGAGGGCTTTGTTTGTGTTTACTTAAATTTCACAAACTCTTCACATTTTCCTCTTGCATTTCATTTTTAGCGTGTTATAATACAGCTGTAACAAAGATAAAGAACAAACAACTGAATACTCAAAAATACTTAACACCACCTGGAGCATTTCGGATGCTCATAAATTAAAGATAGTGTCAAGCGTGTCACCTCAGCTGTAAAATGGAGGAAAAGTCAAATGAATACTTTAAAAGCTGAAAAAAGAACAATGGACACAAAGGCCAAAAGATTAAGAAGAGAAGGCTACGTTACAGGTAACGTATTTGGCAGAGAAATGGAAGGTTCTCTTCCTGTTAAAATCGAGAAATCTGCTGTCGAGAAACTTCTCAAGACAAATAACAAAGGAAGCCAGATTATGCTGGATGTAGATGGTCAGTCATATGACGTACTGATCAAAGAGATCCAGTTCAATCCGTTAAAAGGACAGGTGGATGAAATAGATTTCCAGGCACTGGTAAGCAACGAGAAAGTACATTCCGTAGCAGAGATCGTACTTGTAAACCACGACAAGCTGGAAGCCGGTGTATTACAGCAGCATCTGGAAGAAATCTCCTTCAGAGCTCTCCCATCAGCACTGGTAGACAAAATTATGGTAGATGTCGGTGACATGAAAGTCGGCGACGTAATCAAAGTCAAAGACCTCGCCATCGCCCAGGACAAAGATGTAGACTTAAAGACAGACCTTGAAGCTGCAGTTGTATCCGTAGCCGCCGTTCACGTAGACCCGGCTCTGGAAGCTGAAGAAGAGGCTGCTGCCGAAGAAGAAGCTAAATAACATAATATCTCTTTTAACATTTATTCAGGTACGCTCAAGCGTACCTGAATTTTTTTATCAAAACATCTCCCTCCACAAATAATTGACCTTTCCAGATATCTGCACTATTCTGTTCCCGTACTATTCTTTCTCTTGCTCCTGCTCCAGCAGCCTGAATGACAATTCCAGATAAAAAATCTCCTCCGGATCATCCAGCTCAGACTGCAGGATTTCCTTAATCCTGTCCAGCCTGTAAAGAAACGTACTGCGGTGGATAAACAATTCCCTTGCCGCCTGGGTTGCACTGAGATGCTGCTCCAGATACACTCTCAATGTCTCCATGTACTGAGTCTGATTCTCCTCATCATGCTTCTTCAATTCCAGCAGCCCTTCATGACAGATCATTGTTCCCGGCAGTCTTCTTGTTGCCTGTTCCAGAATATAAGTCAATGCCACCTGACCGAAATAATGAATCCACAGATAAGGCTTCTTACGGCTTCCTACATCCAAAGCCGTCTTCGCCTGCACATACTGCCGTCTCAGATTCATATGTCCTGTCATCACCCTGCTGTATCCGGCTTTCAGATAAGTATCCCTGATAAAATAAACCAGTTTTCCGGCTACTTCCTCCTGGCTTTTTCCAAGTCTGGTAAGGTCAAAAAATGCCACAATTTCATCCTGATAAAGAAAACTCACAGAATCCTCAAATTTCTTCTTAATATATCGGCAGATTGCCTTTGTGGAAAGATTCTGCTGATTCAGATAGGTAATCTGCAGGATCAGGCACATATATTCATGATTTCCACTCCATCCCAGTTCACTCAGTTCTCTACTCACCTGCATATAATCCGCAGTTCTGTCCGACAAAATCCTGACAAAAATCTGCTCCATATCCCTGTCCGGATCTTCTTCCTCCGCTTCATGCGCAAGCAAATACTCCAGTTTCTCCACCAGAATATCCAGTACACAGATAACTCTCAGTGTAATCTCTGATCTGCACTCAGTCAAAACCAGCCTGTGAGTTGCTTTCCCATCCACAAACAGATTTCTGTTCATCGAACGACATCCACTGATGTAAGCCGGAAACATCACATATTCATGCGTATCTGCCATATCTCGATAAGTCTCATTCTGCAAAAGTGCATTTACATATTCCATATTCAACCCGTCATCTGTATACAGCCGCGCCCTCGGCGGCAGATACTCGCTTCCCGCTTCCGCCACAAAGGTAAAATCCAGTCCTGTTACAGTCATCGGATTCTGCAGAAATTCCGATGTCACCTGCAAAAGCCTGTCCATTCCGGCATGTTCTAACATCAGATCATGAATCTTCCGTTCCCATTCATCAGCCGCATCAAAAATCTCCTGCACATCATTCATAAATTCTGCTATTTCTTTCAGACTATCAAGTGCAATATGAATATACGGAATCTGCTGAAACTCTTCTGATGCAGCATCAATTTTCTCTCTCCCACAAAATACCCAGAGTATATTTTCAGCAGTCAGAACTGCCGATTCCCACTCTTTGTCATATCTCTGTACCACATAAACATGCCCATGTCGAAATGTTTCTTTTTTTTCATAACACAAAAAGGGGCGCAGATATCCGTCTGAACCGGATAAAGTTCCCCTTTCCGTAATTTCATATTTCTCTTTTATTTTTTCATATAAATAAACTGATGACAGCTGCAAGTCTACAATCCTCCTGTCACATAATTGAAGCACCTATTTTACCAGTCAATTCTATAGCAATTTAACTCACACTATGTCTTTCTCATACGCACCTGTCAGCCCGGTTCTCACACAATAAACGTCTTCGCAACTTCCACAGCCTCAATACAGTTCTCTGTATAGGCATCTGCTCCCATATTCTTCGCCAGCTGCTCCGTTACTGCACCTCCACCAACCATAATCTTAAATTTATGCTTATTGCTGCTTCGTTTCAGAGACTTCACCACCTGCTCCATCTCCGGGATTGAAGTACTCAGAAGCGAGGAGATACACACGATCGACACATCAGGATTCTGCTTCACTGCACGCAGAAACTGCTTCTCAGAAATATCCACTCCCAGATCGATCACCTTAAATCCGGCACTACGAAACATGATCGCAACCAGATTCTTACCTACATCATGCAGATCACCTTCCACCGTTCCAAGGATTACAGTTCCGATATTCCTCCTGCCAAACTGCGAGTCCTGTTCCTCCAACAATTCAAAACCCTTGCGCACACTTCGGGCTGCTGCCAGAATTTTAATAATATCCGCACCATTGGATTTGTAATTCTCCCCCACTGTTCGCATAGCCGGAGTCATGGCCTCTTCCACAATCCGCCCTGCAGGAATATGCTGCTTCAATGCCTCCCTCACCAGCTTCTCTGTCTCCCCCGGATGTCCGTCTTCAATTGTTTTTCTTAACTGTTCCAGTACTGTCATATCCTCAAGCCACCCTTAATACCTTCTGCCAAAAATCCCCCGCCCTGCGGCGAAGGATTTTTTGTTTTTTCAAACACGCTCTGCGCTTTCAATATCTGTATTTTATCATAGCTCACTGTTATTTACAACGAAAACTGACTTCCCCTTCCGCAACCTCCACAGAGAATGTTACTGTTCACTCCGTTCTCAGTAACACGCTTCGCGATGCACAGAATTTATGCTAATCGCATAAATTCGCGCGGTATATCTCGGGTTTTCTGTGACCTTCGCTCACAAAAAACACCTCGCGGGATATTACCAGTGAACAGTAACCAGAGAATTTACTTGATTTAAATCAAGCAGATATTCGTAATCCGCTTCGCTACACCAAATAACTGCTCCGCAGTGGACTTACCTGATTCGGCTAAAATGTTATTCCAGAAGGTAACAGCTCGTATAAGCAATCGTACAATCTCCATAATAATACTGTAGCTCATTGGCCTGGCAAACCTGTGTTACCAGCATCCCGTAAGCCTCCATCGATGAGAAAGCCTGTTTCGGAAACCTGCATGGAGCATCCGGATAAGTACAGACCTTACATTTCGTACAGCATCCCGCACCAATCGCCAGCATATCCGGATAAATCTCCCGAAGTTTCTTCTCAAATTCCACAAAATACTCCTTATGTCTGGCTTCCGTTTCCATCATTCCCTCGCCATCAAAAACATCCTCCAATTCACCAACTGTCTGAACAATAATCCCATACTTATACTGCCGGACTTTCGCTTCACATTCCTCAAGAGAGCCACATCCCGGAGGACAGCTCCAGCACTTATCATACTTATGACAGGTATCTGCTGCACACATCTGTCGAACCTCCGGCTTCAGCTCAATCGTATCACAATCCAGCAACACCACATGCGAAAACCCCTGCTCCATTCCCATTTGCTCTATTTTTTTTATATCCATAATCTAACCCCTTACTCTCTTGTATAATCTATAGCAACCTCATCAGGCAGATAAAATTATCCTCTTCGCGCCTCAGCTCTGCACCGAATAACTGCTCCGCAGTTTATCAGAAGAAATCTGCACTTCTCAATAATTCAATCAGGCGGATAAAATCATTCACCTGTCTCAAATCCCAGTTCATCAATAAAATGATCCTGAAAATCAGCCGAAGCAGCCAGCTCAACGAATTCAATCTTTCTCACCAGCTCATCCATCTCCAGCATTTCCTTCTCATTCACAAGTGCGATCTTCGCACCCTCACCAGCAGCGTTTCCCACTGGTTTCACTTTCTTCACAAGCGTCGCCGGAAGCAAGCCAATCTTCCCGGCACTGACCGGATCCATATAGTTGCCAAAAGCACCTGCAATATATACCGAACAGATATCATCTTCTGTAATCCCAAGCCGCTCCATAAGCATCTGAATTCCCGCTGCAATCGCAGCTTTCGCAAGCTGAACCTCTCCGAGATCCTTCTGAGTCAGATAAACCCCTCTCTCATTACCGCCCCGCTCTGGCGGTACCAGAATAAACACACCTTGCTTCTCCTGTCCGCTTCTCAGCACACCATTCTCATCCAGCATTCCAGCATCCAGAAGACCCGCCACCAGATCGATCAATCCCGAACCACACAAACCAACCGCCGGCTTATTCCCAACAGTTGTATAGTTCCACTTCCCATCCTCATACTTCACATGATCCACAGCCCCGGCCGCGCCACGCATTCCACACTCAATCTTCGCACCCTCAAAAGCAGGCCCGGCCGCAGTAGAACAGGTCACCATCCGCTCCCTGTTTCCCAGAACCATCTCACCATTCGTTCCAATATCGATCATCAGAGAAATCTCTTCCTGCTGATCCTGCCTGATAGCCAGCAGACATCCACAGGTATCCGCTCCCACATATCCTGCAATATCCGAAAGCATGATCAACTCTGCACGCTCCTGCACAGCTAGACCATAATCCCCCGCATTCAGCACCAGCCTCTCACTCACAGCCGGAGTATAGGGCGCATGTACCAGCGAAGCCGGAGAAATCCCCAGAAACAGATGATGCATACAGGTATTTCCCACAACACACACCTGAAAAACATCCTCTCTCCTTATCCCTGCATCCTCTGCCAGACTTCCCAACATCTCATTAACCGCTTTCCGAACACACATACTTAACGCTTCTGTTCCATGCTCCAGCGCATAATTCGCCCGCATGATCACATCCGCACCATACTGCGCCTGCGGATTCATCCTGCTCTCAACTGCCAGAGTCCTCCCATCCGCACCATCCAGCAAATACCCCGCAATGGTAGTCGTCCCAATATCAAACGCTGCCAGACACCTCCGACCAGCTTCCTTCCTCATTTCCAGAATCCGCCGTCTACTGTAAATCACATACCATTCATCAGAATCCCTGCGCATCCCATACAATTCACCCGCCAGCTTCAGATCCACCTCCATCTGCCCCGGCTCAACCTCACCATCTGTCTCCGCCAGCGTATCCAGCAGCCTCTGCCAGTCCGACCGCTTCTCCCCTGTTTTCGCCTTCTCCAGCTCAACCTGAGCCATCCGTAGTCCCGGTTCAAACACAACTTCTCTGTTAAATCCATCCGTCAAAATCTTTTCATTGCCAGCCCTGTCCAATGTCTCCACTACACAAGTCTCACCTTCACCAATCCGAATCTGACACGCCTTAACAACTTCACCATTAATCTTAACCAGACACTTCCCACATTTCCCCAGACCGCCACAAGGCGCATCCGGCCTCAGTCCTGCCTGAATCTCCGCCTCCAGTACCGATATCCCATCCTCCACTTCTATCTCAATATCCTCACGCACAAACTTAACCCAAGCCATAAAAACCTCCCACATATCCAATCCAAACATCACAACAGCCAACAGCCAGCTCAGAAAAATATTTTATTTCATGTGCATTTGCAGGGGTCTTAGATATTCTTAGCTCTCAGAAATCTGCGTTATGAGCAGACTGTATCACTGTCTGAGCGAAGTTTGCAACGGAGCGAGTTTGAGAAGGCTGCTCATGCCTTCAGCAGATTTCTGAGAACTTAGAATATCTTAGACCCCGAAACCGCACATGAAATAAAATATTTTTCTGAGCGTCCCCTTTTTTCCATTATAACACACTCCCAAAAATCCCAAAATACACGAAAGGACCACTCCCCAGAGCAGTCCCCTCATAATATTTTCATGTTATACTAAACCCGCACAAAACAATCAGATCAAGCCGCCAACTTCTTAGCCAGTGACGCCGCACTAGCCGCATCATCAGAATATCCGTCAGCACCAATTTCCTCAGCAAAAGCTTCTGTAATCGGCGCTCCGCCAACCATAACCTTAATATTACCTCTGAAATCCGCCGCATTCAACGCCTCAACAGTCTCCTTCAGAGCCGGCATAGTAGTAGTCAGCAGCGCAGAAAGAGCAATGATCTTAACATCCGGATTCTCTTTATAGCACTCAATAATCTTAGCCGCCGGAACATCGACTCCAAGATCGATCACCTCAAATCCGGCACTCTCGATCATCATGGCAACCAGATTCTTACCAATATCATGAAGGTCACCGGAAACCGTAGCAATGATAACCTTACCAAGTGCACCTGTAGAACCAGATGCCAGATGCGGTTTCAGAACCTCAACACCTTTCTTCATAGCACGAGCTGCAACCAGCATCTCCGGAACAAAGATCTCACCATTTTTGAATTTCTCACCAACTACAGACATCGCACTGATCATACCATCATTCAGAATCGCAACCGGATCATCACCCTCATCAATAGCTTCCTGTACAGCCGGTCCTACTAATTTCGCTTTTCCTTTTTCAACTAATTCCGCAACTTCATTTATCTTAGACATAATCAAATCCTCCTGTTATTTCTCAATTTCAGATTCCAACCACTTAATTCATTTACACAGTTTCTGCAGATTCAACTTACTTCTTCTTTGTTGTACCAATTAAGCCTTCTCTGTAAGCCCCTATATATTCCATACAATAATCATCCAGACCAAGTAATGCTTCTGTTGCATAAACCAGTCCAAGCATATCCTTATTTGTCGGATCCATAATTCCACTGTCCAGTCCTGCATTCATTGCTAGTACCAGGAACCCGTAATTAATCAGCTTACGAACCGGCAGATTAAAGGAAATATTACTGATTGCTGCCGTAATATGAATGGTCGGATACTGCTCACGTACACTTGTAATCGTCTCAATATTCGTTGCAATACCATCCTCAGAAGTACAAAGCATCTCAACCAGCGGATCAATGTGAATCCTGTCCGGAGCAATTCCGTACTCTTTCGCTTTCGCCATGATCTTGTCAAAAACTTTCAGACGGTCTGCTGCACATTTCGGAATACCTGTATTGTCACTCAGCAGCGCAATTACCTGCCATCCCTCATTTCCCGGCTCAGCCATGATCGGGAAAATCGTATCAATCTTATGTCCCTCTCCTGATACAGAGTTAAAAATTCCAGGTTTCTTACAGAACTTATAAGCCTGTGCCAGAACATCCGGACTCGGGCTGTCAATTGAGATCGGAAGATCTGTAACCTCCTGGATACAGACGATCATCCATTTCAATGTTTCCACTTCTTCCGCTTCCGGAACAGAAGCGCAACAGTCAATATAAGTAGCTCCGCTTTCCGCCTGAAGCTTTGCTCTTGCTTTAATAAATTCAGAGTCTCTTTTCGCAATCGCTTCTGCAACGATCGGGATAGAACCATTAATTTTCTCACCAATAATAATCATTTTCAAACACCTCCATAGCATCATCCTCTGCAACACCTGAAATTTCATCTAAATGTCGGACAGATATTTGTATTCCGTTTTGCCACTGACAAATACCTGAGATCAGAACATAATCTGCCATGGAAGCCTTGTAGATTCAGATGCCTTAATGCCAAATTTCTCTTCATTCAGCTTGTCAATGGAATCACAGAGAGATTTATAAACACCCGGATAAACAGAACCAGGGCCACCCTGAGCGATACATGGAATAAAGTATTTGTTTCCACATTCTTCGCAGACACGACGTACCACTGCATCACAATTCTCATCTGTCCAGCCCTCAAAATCAACTGCACGATTTTCGATACCGCCCATGAAGCTGATCTTTCCGCCATATTTCCTGATCAGTTCCGGAAGATTATTGGTTTCCATACATCCCTGCCATACATCGATCCCCATCTCAATCATAGAAGGAACCAGTGTTGCTGCGTAACTGTCAGAATGATGGATAACCAGCTCAACGCCATGACTGTGATAATATCCGTAAATTTCTTTATATGGCTCAAGTAAAAATTCATCAAACATTGCAGGACTCATAAATGTACTGTCCAGTCCACCCCAGTCATCATGATGGAATAATGCATCAGGATGAAGGTTGGAACAGATACCTTCAGCAAGTTCCAGTTCCCACTCTGTCAGATATTTGATCAGATCATGCATTTCATCCGGATTAGTAATATAATAAACCAACGCATTACTGATCTCACACAGATGATGAGTCTGCTCAAATAATCCCGGTGCAACGAAAGCTGCTTTAAATGCCTGTTCTCCGTCAACTGCATCATACTGAGCCTTCACCATATCCCACTGATCCTGGGTAAATTTCAAAGACGGTGCATGTACATAGTCTTTCCAGTCTTCAATATCCTTTACCACGATCTTGTCAGGAGTATGTACAGGAAAAGAACCCGGAACTCCTTTCGGAAAAGTATTGGTTACCCCCCATGCATTCACTACATTTTCCTGTCCGGGCTGAAGCAGCGGGTTTGTAAACATAAACGGATGAAAAAGAAGCTGCACTGCTTCATACTGATTAACAAATCTGTCAGGATTTCCGCCTTTTATAACTTCCAGCATATTCTGTTTCGGTGTTAACATATAATCTACCTCCTCATGCAATATGAAAATGCCCCCACATTCCCACATTTGTTTGTTTAATTTGTCGTTCTTTATCTCGTTTCTGATGATTTTATTGTAGCATTTATACAATCCAAAATATATAATCAGATATGCGGATTTTTCACGCCCGCATTCCTACAAATTGTATGAATGCATCTCAAGTATTGTGCCAACAGTAACCGGCAGCCATATAATAAATTTTAAAATCAACCGTAAATACACTTGTAACACAACTCTAAACACTGTATAATTTTGTATATACAGATATCAGACTTTAAAAATCATTTGTGCCTGCACAATAAGACTTTTAAACCTGATTTATCTAAATATAAAGAAATACGATTTATATAACAGATCAACAGATTCCGAATGTTTTACAGTAAATATTTAACAGGTGGTGAACGCAATGTTTTCAAAAAAATTATTAATACCTCTGCTATCGCTCAGCCTTCTTGTTACTCCTGCATACAGCAGTCATGCTGCTGAAAATACAGAGGCCGCGGGAACATCCGTAGAAGGTCAGGGAATGCTTTCCCCTTCTTCATCTTCAGAGCGTTCTGAAAGCGTCTTTAACGGTTCCGGGGCAGGCACATCTTCAGAACCGGTCACAGATGAGAAACTGGAGACAATTTTAAAACAGGTTCAGAGTCAGCTTCCCACTGAAAACGGAACCTGGGCTGTTTTCATATCCGATCTTGTAAACGGAACCGAGGGCAATCTTAATGATCAGAAAATGCAGGCTGCAAGCCTGATCAAGCTCTATATCATGGGAGCTGTCTACGAGAATTATGAACAGATAACCGGACAATACGGCAGGGATTCTGTAGACTCCAATCTGTACTCCATGATCACAGTCAGCGATAACGATGCAGCCAATACCCTGACAACTTATCTTGGCGGCGGTGATTCCGCAGCAGGTATGCAGGCTGTCAACAGTTTCTGCCAGGCACATGGCTATGACCAGACTCACATGGGACGTATGCTCCTTGCCAGCAATGAGAATGATGATAACTACACATCTGTAGGAGACTGTGGTCATCTCCTGCAGGAGATTTATAAACAGGATACATCCGGCTACACCCATGCCACTGATATGTTTAATCTGCTCAAGGCACAGACACGCTGTAACAAAATTCCCGCACAGCTTCCGGAAGGAGTCAAAACCGCAAATAAAACCGGAGAACTTGACAACGTGGAAAACGATGCCGGAATCATCTATGATTCCAAAAATGACGTAGTAATCGTATTTATGTCCCAGAATCTCTCAAGCGCCGGTTCCGCACAGAATACGATCGCTACCTTAAGCAGAACGATTTACGATCACTATAATTAAATAATGTACTCTCAGAGTACATAATAACCCAAAGGAGGGATTCACTATGAAAAAAAGAAAAAATATTGCAGTTTCCATGATTCTTACAGCTACGATTGCTGCTGTATCTGTACCCTGCAGCTCACAGATCGTTATGGCATCTGACACTTATCAGGTAGGTGTAAGTAAAGGGTATCTGGCTCTGCGCTCTGCCATGGCTTATGATTCCTCCAACGAGATCGGCGAGCTGTATTCCGGTGATACTGTTGAAGTTACAGAATATACCACCAGTGATTACTGGTACGTCTATTCTCCAAAACTGAACAGATCCGGATACGTAAATAACGATTACCTGTATTTCCTCTCATCACAGCCGACAAGTTCGTCCGGTTCTTATACTGTCAGTGTTGCCAAGGGTTATCTGGCTTTGCGTTCCGCAAAAGCTTATGATTCCTCCAATGAGATCGGACAGCTGTATTCCGGCGATACAGTTCAGCTTGTGGATACAACTGATGCACAGTACTGGTATATTTACTCCCAGAAACTCTGCAAATATGGTTATGTAAATAAAGATTATTTATATTAATCTTTTTCGTAACACTATAAACAGTTACGCTTCTTTACATTCACTATATACAACAAAACAGAAAGGACTCACAGTTATGAGCCCCAAACGACAGGTTAACCATAACATTCGTAAACACTTTAACACAATCATTTACAATATTTCACGTTACGCGGAAATTGCTCTTTCTATGGTAATTCTGCTGGTGATCGCACTGGCAGGCTTCCGGCTGATCATGGAGGTTGCAGATACTTCTGTTATGTCCATGGATACAGAATTTTTCAGCACTTTCCTTTCCCAGGCTTTGTCTCTGGTAGTAGGCGTGGAATTTGTAAAAATGCTCTGCCAGCATTCCGCACAGACAGTTGTTGAGGTTCTGATGTTTGCCACAGCACGTCAGATGGTAGTCGAACACCTCGGGCCAACAGAAACTCTTCTTGGCGTACTCAGTATCGCAGTTCTGTTTGCGATCCGCAAATATCTTATGACAGACAACGATGACATGAATGCTCATAACTGTCCGAAGAATACTGAAGAAAATTAAAGAAAACAAAAAACTGCATATCAGATACGATCTGTAAATTCTACCGGTCGTATCTGATTATGCAGTTTCTTTTTATTTCCACATGCTGATAAACGGGCGTCTCAAAAAAAGTAATTTTATATGATATATTCTATAGTTATGGTTATCAGCATGATGGGCGCTTATTTAATAATTACCACTAAAGAACTTACTGTCCTTCGGCAGTTCATAGCCCTTGAAGTAAGAGCCAAAATCAACCTTCAGATAATTGCAGAGGTTGGCAAGCTCAACCATTGTGTTGTCATTTACAGGAATGCCATTCTCTCTGCGCTCTTTTTCTGCAAATACTTCCTTCTCACCATGAGTATAAATCTGCTCTGCGCCTTCTGCCTTTGGACTCTGACGAAGAGTTTCCAGATATTCGGAAAAATGCGCCCTGATATCATCGGCATTTCCGAAGATTGCGGGATCAATGGCAGCAAATCCATGACAGATACCTGTCTTGTCTTTAAATGTACAGCATTTATCAGAAGTAACACCCATAGAAAAGATGGAGCTGAAAATCTCGCAGAGCATTCCATAACCGTAACCCTTATGACTTCCGTTTACCTCTTTATTACCACCAAGCGGCATGATTCCGCCGCCCTTCTTGGCAACAATATTGGCAAGTACATCCGGGGCATCTGTGCTTTCCTGACCATTTGCTCCCAGAGCCCAGCCCTGTGGAAGTGGTTTTCCCATCTTATTATACATTTCCAGTTTTCCTCTGGTAACTACTGTTGTGGAGCAGTCAAAAAGGAATGGATAAGGTTCTGCCGGCATTGCCACTGCAATGGGATTGGAACCAAGCATTGCTTTTCGTCCAAAGGTAGGTACCATGATTGCTTCCGAGTTGGTACATGCCATACCGAGTAAGCCCTGTTTGGAAGCCATTTCCGCATAATATCCTGCAATACCGAAATGATTGGAGTTTCTTACAGATACAAATCCAACACCTGTTTTCTTCGCCTTCTCAATAGCTTTCTCCATTGCAAAATGGGAAATCAGCTGTCCCATACCGTCATGTCCGTCGATCACTGCTGATACAGGTGTCTCAAATACGACCTCAGGTTTCGCATCCGGATGGATGGTTCCCTTCTCAATTCCTTTATCATATCTTACCATTCTCTGCATTCCATGGCTTTCAATCCCGTACAGATCTGCGGTAAGCAAAACATCCTTGATGATATTCGTCTCTTCTTCATTAAAACCAAATTTACGAAATACGTCGTGGCAAAAAGTATTTAATGTGTCATAACTCCATTTTACATATCCCATAACTGCAAAGCCCCTCCTTATAGTATTACCTCTTCTTATATTGGTTATACCAATCAATTTGTTAAAATGATTATATTACCATCGCTTTTAAAAATCAACTGTTTTTTCTGATTTTATTTTTCTTTTTTTCTATAACATAAACAGGGCGAGTAATTCTAAATGAATTGCTCACCCTGCTCTAGAACTGCCTGCTTCACAGCAGCTCCCCTTCATTATTTTTTTAATTTGCTTCTTTTAAAATTGCAACATCATATGGTTTTAATTCAACAACATTCTCCACTGTTTCATGTGTGATCATATTCTCATATGACTGCTCCATTGAAACTATAACTGAATGGTCATTATAGTTCAAAATAAACAATGCATCATTTGTTCCATCTGTAGCATCTACAACTTCTACACCATCAACTTTATATAAATCCATATCAATCCCTGCTTTTCTTCCCAGATAAACAGCCAACATTTTCATGGCTTTTTCATCCAGATCGCAGCCAAGGTAATATACCTCACCTTTTCCTGTCTGATTTACAGTCATGCATGCTTCACCTGCATAGAAATCAGAAGTATATCTGCCAAGTATTTTTGCAGTAACCGGTTTCACTATATCACACCACATATGTGCAGTTCCGTTGCCAAATACACCGGATGCAGCTGTTGTTTTCTCAAGAAGCGGATCATAATCTTCAACTTCTACACCTGCCAGGTCTGCAAATACACCTGGTACAGTTTCTGTAAGCATGTTATTGTACATATCTTTGATTCCACTTCTGAATGAGAACAGAATTTTTCCACCTGCCTGTGCATAAGACTCAATGTTCTTCTTTCCTTCATCTGATACCATCATCAGCATTGGTGCAAGAACAAGATCATATCCATCTAATTCTTCTTCTGCTGTCACGAAATCTACCGGAATTCCCATATTCCAGAATGGGCGGTAATAATCAAGCAATAAGGAATCATAGTATAATCCTTCTACCTGACGATGGATGGACTGGCTCCATTCACTGTCAAAGGATTTAATGATCGCAACACGTGCTCTCGGCATCAGTGCCTGATAGCTCTTACTTAATTCTTCCATTTCTGCTCCCACCTGGGAAATCTCAGCATATCTTCTGTTTGGTTTTCCATCATGATTCAAAATACCATGCCAGAGCTCTTCTGTTCCAAACGGACATGCTCTCCAGCGGAAGTATACAACTGTATCAGCTCCATTTGCTACAGACTGATATGTCCACAGACGGAGTTTTCCAGGTGTTGGTGTCGGACCCATCTTGCTCCATCCACAGGGACCGGACTGCTGTTCCATAACCCAGAATGGTTTCTTTTTATAACTTCTTAGTAATGCATGGTCTCTTGATACTGTTTCCGGTTTTGCTTTTCCCCACTGGAATTCAATGTAATTATCCCATGTTACGAAGTCAAATTCTTTGGATAACTTAAAGTAGTCGATTCCTGTTCCTGAATTAATTGCAGCATCCAGAAGATTACTGGTTATCGGAAGATCAGAATATTCTCTGATCGTCTTTACAGATTCTTTTGTAAAATCAATTACGGAATCGCTGCAGAAACGATAATAATCTAACAACAGTGCAGGATTCTGTCCCTGTGTGTCATGGCAGGTATCATAGCAGGCTCCTGCCTTCGGGATGATCAGTTCATCGAAGCTTCTGTATATCTGACTCCAGAAAGTAGTTCCATATGTTTTATTCAGATTATCAATGGTACCATATTTCTCTTTCAGCCAGTTACGAAAACGATTTTCGCAGGATTTACAGTAACATCTGGTTGTATTTGACCATCCCAGTTCATTATCTACCTGCCATGCTTCAATTGCAGGATGTTTTGCATATCTCTTTGCAATAAGGGTATTTAATTTTTTTGTTTTTTCTCTGTATGTCTCACTGTTAAAGCAGTAATGCTTTCTTGTTCCGAAGAGCTTCGGATTTCCATGAATATCATTCTGAAGAATATCTGGATACTTATCTATCATCCATTTAGGAGGGGTAGCTGAAGGTGTACACATTACTACCTTGATTCCGTACTTTCCAAAAAAATCCAGTGCCTCATCCATCCAGTCAAATTCGTATTTTCCTTCTTCAGGCTCATAAAGGCTCCATGCAAATTCACCAATTCTGATTACTTTGATATTTGCTTTGACCATCATCTCTGCATCTGTTTTCCAACGCTCTTTTTCCCAATGTTCTGGATAATAATCCGCACCAATTCTCATAGTATTTTCTCCCTGTTATTTTCCAAATTCAAATTTCACGGATTTTAATGCTTCTTTACAGCTGCAATCACCTGTATATGCAATATATGTAATATCCTCTTCTACAAAATCATCTTTTTCTTCTGAATAATAAGCCATATCCTTCGAACTTACCTGAAGAGAAACTTTCTTTTCTTCTCCCGGCATTAATTCTACTCTCGCGAAATCTTTCAAGATTTTAACCGGACGATCTACAGCACTTCCCTCACATCCGATATAAAGCTGTACAACTTCTGCGCCTTTTACATCTCCTGTATTCTTTACATTAACAGAAATCTTTGCTGTTTTATCAAATACTTCAACTGTCGGCTCGCTGATGTCAAATGTTGTATAGGATAAACCATAGCCAAACGGATACAAAACAGGAATGTTTTCTTTATCCATCTTGCAGTAGCCATGATAGTATTCATACTCTGCATATGTGCAGTCAGGATCAAAATCAGGATAACTGTCTTCGGAAAGTGCTACTGTATATGGAAGTTTACCGCTTGGGCAAACATCACCGAACAGAATATCTGCCAGTACATTCCCGCCTTCCATTCCACTGTAGAAGGAGAAGATAATTGCAGGAACATCTTTTTCCCACTCATCGATCAGGATCGCACTACTTCCGATAATGGAAACGACAGTATTCGGATTCACACCCTTTACACCATGAATCAGATCGATATCTCTCTGATGAAGTCTCATGCTTGCTCTGTCTCCGCCCATTCCGGCAATATCACTTCTATCAGCCAGATATTCTCCTTCATCGCTATGGATATAACCGGCAACGATCACTACTGCATCAGCATCTGCTGCAAGTTCTTTTGCACGTTCCAGATCACTTCCGTCATTATAAAGGATCTGTGCTTTCGGCATTTTTTTCATCAGGCCTTTAAATGGCGTAACTGTATAATATGGATGAACCTTACTGGAACCATGGTCGCCGATATTTTCTGTATCTCCCAGTACTCCAAGAACTACGATCTTCTCTGTTTTCTCTTTATCAAGCGGAAGTACATGATTTTCATTCTTCAGAAGTACCATCGATTCTTCTGCTGCTCTCTTTGCTACTGCTATATGTTCCGGGCATGCAAGAATATCTTCTGTATATTCCTGCGGATCTTTTCTTGTCTCATAATAGAGTACAGTACGAAGAATGTAACCAACTGCTTCATCTACATCTTCCATAGCAAGAGTTCCGTCTTCAATTGCTTTAGGGATCTGTTCTGCATAATGACAGATACATGGCATTTCAACATTCATTCCACTCTTTACTGCCTTTGGACCATCTTTTACAGCCCAGAGGAAATCAGATAAAGTAAATCCCTCGAATCCCCATTTATCTCTGAGGATATCTTTTAACAAATATTTACTCTCAGATGCCTGTTCTCCATAAACTTTATTGTATGCTCCCATTACAGAAGCCGCGCCTTCTTCAATACATCTCTTGAAGTGAGGAAGATATACTTCAAAAAGTGTTCTCTTATCTGCATGCACATCAGCTTTAAATCTCGCATTTTCAATACTGTTCATTGCGAAATGTTTAATGCACGCCATAACATTCTGGCTCTGAACACCTCTCGTCAGAGCTGCCCCCATTTCTCCCAGATGATAGGTATCTTCTCCGTAGCACTCCTGCGCACGGCCCCAGCGTGGATTTCTTGGAAGATTGATGCACACACCGCCGTAATAGTTTCCGCCCACTGCACGAACCTCTGCACCGATCACTTCTCCAATCTTCTCTTCCAAATCACGGTCAAAGCTGGCACCTCTTGCCATAGAAACAGGAAAGCAGGTGGCAGATCCGGCAACAACACCTCTTGGTCCGTCTACGAAACGGATATTCGGAATTCCCAGACGTTCTACTGCCTTTGTCGGATATGGCTTTACATTATAGTGTTCGATCAGGAACAGATCATCCAGTAATTTCTTCTCTGTAACCTGGCCTGACATTACACCGATCTTCTCATCCAGTGTGAGTTCCTGGATCACTTCATCTACATATTTCTTTATTGTTTTTTTTGAACAATTTTCTGTCAGTTTTGTTCTTTTTACTACATCCCTCATCCTTTACTTCTCCTTTCATAATTGCACTTGTCTGATGTTTATTTTTATTTTCTCTTTGCATATTTTCTCATGTCAATAATAACAGCAAGAAGAATGATCAGACCTTTTACGATATACTGCCAGTACATGTTTACACCAATGAATGCAAGGCCATAATTGATAACTGTGAACATCAGAACACCAATTACGATACCGCCTACACTACCAACACCACCTGAAAGAGATACACCGCCGATTACGCAGGCAGCAACTGCATCCATTTCATATCCGTTACCGGTTGTATTGGAAGCACTTCCGATACGTCCTACTTCCAGGGCTGCTGCAAATGCATACATCATACCTGCAATTGCGTAAACCATAATCTGTGTCTTTATAACATTTACACCGGATACTTTTGCAGCTTCCGGGTTACCACCTACTGCAAACATATATTTACCAAATTTTGTTTTATTCCATACGATCCACATAACTACACATACTGCTGCGGCAATGATGATCAGATACGGAATCTGGAAATCTCCGATTCCAATGGAACCAATTGCAATCTGAGTTACTTTTGAATCAATACCACCAATTGGCTGTGCACCATATGGCGGACGGTCAAAATAAATAGAAGATGCACCATATAAGATCAACTGCATACCAAGCGTTGCGATAAACGGCGGTACTTTAAATACTGCAACAAGCACACCGGATATTCCACCAAGTACAAGACAGATTGCCAGTACCAGTAATAATGGAACGATCAGCGGAAGCTCTTTTAAATTCGGATACATTCTGTATGCATAGTCCGGATTCTGAACTAAAGATGCGAAGATAACTGCTGCCAGACCGATCATACGTCCTGTGGAAAGGTCAACGCCCTGCACTACCAGTACCATTCCGGCTGCTAATGCAATAATAATCTTAGTTGATGACTGCGCAAAAATATTTTTAAAGTTATTGAATGATAAGAATCTTGGTTCTACTACCACAATTGCAACTAACAGGATAATAAAAACCAGATAAATTGCTTTTTCAGCAATAAGTTCTTTAATTGAAATGTTCTTTGAATTTTTCACCAGAATCCCCTCCTGAGTTCGTATTGAAAGATCAGATAAATCGGGCCGCTGCCTGCATAACATCTACCTGTCCTACTTCTTTTGAATCAAATATAGCTGATTGATGTCCATTGCTCATAACCAGAATCCTGTCGGAAATTCCGAACAGTTCCGGCATTTCTGAGCTTACTACGATAATTCCTTTTCCTTGCTCAGCCAGCTGGTTGATCAGCTGATAGATTTCAAATTTAGCACCTACGTCAATACCCCTGGTAGGCTCATCCAAGAGCAGGATATCAGGATCTGTCAGCAGCCATCTGCCCAGAATTACTTTCTGCTGATTTCCTCCTGAAAGGTTTGCGATCTTGGACTTCATTGACGGAGTTTTTACTTTCATGGCATTTATCATTTTGGTAATATCTGCTTTCATTTTTTCTCCGTTTAAAAGTCCCGTCTTCTGATATTTCGGTAAATTGGAAATTGTCATATTAAATCCAACACTCAAACCTCCAAAAATACCATCCGATCTTCGTTCCTCTGTCAGCATTGCAAATCCATTCGCCATTGCCTCTTTTGGACTTCTGTTCTGAACTTCTTTTCCTTTTACCAGTATCTGACCTTTGCCTTTCATTCTTATGCCAAATAATGTTTCAAGGATTTCCGTTCTCTTAGATCCTACTAATCCGGCGATTCCAAGGATTTCTCCCTTATGTAATTGAAAATTAACGCCCTCAAATCCTGGATTTAATGTACCGAGGTCTTTTACTTCCATTAATACATCACCTATCTTGGCTTTCTTTTCCGGATAGCGGTCTTTTAATTCTCGTCCAACCATCATTTTGATGATCTTATCAATGGTCAACTCACTGGCAGGTTTTGTATCGATCCACTTGCCATCTCTCATGACTGTTACATCATCAGAAATACGCAAAATTTCTTCCATTTTATGTGATATATAAATAATACTGGTATTCTTTTTCTTAAGCTTTTCTATAATCTTAAAAAGATGCTCTACTTCTTTCTCTGTAAGCGATGAAGTCGGTTCATCCATTACAATTACTTTTGAGTTATACGAAACTGCTTTTGCAATCTCTATCATCTGTTTTTGTGAAACTTTCAGGGTTCCTATCTTAACCTTCGGATTTACCTGAATATCCAAATCATCGAAAATCGCTTTTGTGTCTTCATACATTTTCTGGTCATCTACCAGACCATGCTTCATTGGAAATCTTCCAAGCCACATATTTTCCATAACTGTCTGATTTAATACCTGGTTCAGTTCCTGATGCACCATGGATACATGATTCTGTAATGCTTCTGATGGGCTGGAAAATTTAATGTTTTTGCCATCCAGAATGATTTCGCCCTCATCAAATGAATAAATACCGAACAGACATTTCATTAATGTGGATTTACCTGCACCATTTTCTCCCATAAGAGAATGCACTGTTCCAGGACGTACACATAACGTTACATCGTCAAGTGCTTTTACACCAGGAAACGATTTTGAAATATGCTTTAATTCCAATATATATTCTGTTCCCATTTTAAAATCCTTTCCCTCTTTTTTATTACAGGCATCCGTTTAAAACGAATGCCTGCCTGTAAAATCAGTTATTTTTTATTCATAAGTTGACTTTGCTAAATCAAGATTATCTTTGGTGATTGCCTGATATGGAACTCGTACAGCTTTTGCTTCTTCTTCCACTTCTACACCTTCGATTCCATCCACAGCGTCTTTACCACTTGTAAGGTTCTCTGCCATTTTTACAATTGTCTGTCCCTGAGTCTTAGCATCCTGTAATACGGAACCTGTGATCTCACCGCTTTCAATCTTGGAAAGAATTTCAGGAAGAGCATCAATTCCATAAATCGGAATGTATTTGCTGCTTTCTTCTCCATCTGTATTAAATCCGGCTGCTTCTACTGCTGATAAAGCACCAAGTGCCATTGCATCGTTTCCTGCTACGCAGCATTCAATTTCGTCACCGTATTTAGATACCCATGCATCCATTTTTTCTTTTGCAGTTGCTGTTACCCACATTCCTGTATCTTCTGCAAGAAGGTCAATCTCAATTCCTGCATCTTCGATCGTGCTCTTGAGATAATCACATCTCGGCTGGGATGCTGTATGTCCCGGGTCACCCATCAGATATACAAGCTGTAATTTTCCATCACCGTTTTTATCCATTTCCGGATGTTCTTTCCAGTAGTCGATTACCATCTGTGCCTGAATAGATGCACCATAATCTCCACCTGTAGATGTTACCTGATAAGCATTTTCATAAGAATTAATTACATCGTAATCTGTTATCTCTTTGTTGAAGAAAATGATCGGAACATTTCCTGCGTCTTTACATTTCTGGATCAGTGTCGGAGCTGCTGTTACATCACATACAGAAACTGCAACTGCAGAAGCGCCTTTAGCCAGCATTGTATCAACCTGATTGTTCTGTGTGGACTGGTCATTCTGTCCATCTTCGATGTTTGTTTTAAAGATTCCATCGCATGCATTTGTAATCGCTTTTCCAATATAAGAGTTGAAGTTATCAGAAGCTGAATAAATACCTGCACCAAGAATCTTCTCATCATCAGCCTTTACCTGTGCTGCACCTACGCCGCCAACACCGGCTACCATTACTGCTGCCATTAAGACACTTAATAACTTTTTCTTCATTTGTAAACCCTCCCATTAGTTTATTTTACGCGTTTGTTATTTTGTATATTCATATTAACTTTGAGGTCCTATTTTTTCAACTTTTGATATTTAGATTAAGGGGGACATTCTTTTGTTTCTTATTTTTGTACAAAAAAAAGACGAATTATCCAAATTTTTTATCATTATTGCACATTCGTCTTTTTTTGTTTTACCATTCTTCTTCTCTTGTCAGCACACCGTGCTTAAGAAACATGGATTCTCCCTTGATTTTATTCATAATTGCAAAGTTAGCAGTAAGAAGAATTACTCCGATTCCTCTTTTCTGCAATGCTCCGATCATCTTTCTTGTAATTTCCCTCATATTAATATCCATATCTGTAAATGGATTCTCAATGATCACAATCTTTGGCTGATACACCAGCCATTTTTCATAGGCCAGCTTCTGTAGTTCTGCATTTCCAATATTTTTCAGTTTCTTCTTATTCAGCTCATTGTTCTGAAGGAAATCACTTACACTTCTGGTATACTTTTTCGCAAACCAGAATCCTCTTACCTTTTCATGTAGCGGCACACTCACATTTTCCGTTGCACTCATATTATCCAGGATCATGCTCCTATACGGTGCTTCTGTTATAAACCCTACGCCCTCACGTACTGCCTGGCTCATATTTGATACCTTATACAATTTCTCAGAAATATAAATCTGTCCTTCTTCAATGCTCTCTTCTCCCGAAAACATTTCCCAGAAACTGCTCTTGCTTTTTTCATCTGAATAATAAATCTTAAGCAGCTCTCCGGAACACAATGTAAAATTAAGATTCTTCAGATAACAGGTACTTACATCTCTTACTTCTAATACATTGTTCTGCCCATTTATTACTTTCTGCCCATAGGCTCCAAATGTTTCTGCCTTATTTTCATATATCAGAGCTTTCAGAACTTTACTCAACTTACAGTTTAACTGAGAAATCCCAGATACAAATGTAGTTCTTCCATTTTGAACAACTGCAATAGATTCCATCCATTCCATAATAAAATCTTCAAATCCTACTGTAACCAGAAATGACATCTGGGATTTCATTTTGTCAATAAGAGAAAACACTTCTCCCAGATCCTTTTCTGATAAAAGGCTGGTAATCTCATCCAGAATCACAATTTTCTTTCTTTCCTCATAGGCTTTAAGTAATTCTATAATAACCTTTTCCTTGGCAGATAAATTTCTGACTTTATGAGGCATATCATCCGAAATATTCAGTTCCGTCCTTAACTTCTGGAAACGTTCTCTATACTCTTTCTGATCCAGAAACAGTTTTCTGTCTGAAAAAAGAAATATATTATCTTCTATCGTAATAGAAGGCAGTAATTTACTTTTAGAACCAATCACCGCCACCTGCTGTTTTAACAATCTGGCAGCTTCTTCATAAGCTTTCCTTTCCTCATTTACAAAAATCTTTCCTGAATAAAGTAAAACATCTCCAAGCAGCATATCAATAAAGAGCTTCTGTTCCAGAATATCATCGAATACGATTCCTGTTATTTCTCCCTGAAACAGTTCCAGAGACAGATCATCAAATATAACATTATTCCCTTTTTTTATCTTTCCGCCTTCTATATTCAGTAATTCTCTTTTCACTGATTTCTCTGCTCCCTGTTTGTAATGATCGGTACCGATATCCTGACTTCTGTTCCAAGATTAGGAATACTATAAATATGTATTCCATATTCATCCCCAAATAACAGCTTAATACGCCTGGATACATTCGGCAGAGCAATACCTCCACGTTTACGCTTCTCTTCTGTCAGCGGCCCTGAAGTTATCTCCAGTCTCTGGTTGATCTTTATAAGCTCTTCTTCGTCAATTCCAATTCCGTCATCATGAATATTGATCAGAAGTTTCTTCTCTGTCATCTCCAGTGAAATGATGATAACTCCACCTTCTGCTTTCGCTTCCAGACCATGGAAAATTGCATTTTCAACTACAGGTTGCAAAGTAAGTTTAGGGAGTTTACATTCCAGAATCCTTGCATAGTCATCCGGAAAATTAACTCTCATATCCAGTTTATCTCCAAAACGATACTGCTGTATTTTAAAATAATTCTCTACATTCTCCAGTTCATCTTCTACTGAAACCAGATTTCCTGTATCCGTGATGGTATATCTGAAAAATGTAGACAATGCTTCCGTCGTATCAGCAATACTATCAATTCCTTCACATAGCGCATCTCCTCGTATTGCTTCCAGCGTATTATACAGAAAATGAGGATTGATCTGATTCTGCAGTGCAAGAAGTTCTGCATGTTTTGTCGATAACTCAATAATGTTCTTTTTATCCAATATGGAATCCAGCTTCTGCATTACTTCATTCTGCTCTGGAAAAATCTGATAATCCTGATCAATCAGTTCCTGAAAACTTCCACTCTGTATAAAATGTTTGAATAATTTTCTGGTCTCATTACATGGTTTTATCAGAAACTTATAAATAATCACATAAATGCTTCCTGTAATAACCATCTCTGTCACAATAACCACCATCATAGAAAAGAATCCCAGATATCCTTTCGATGCAGCCCATATAACTTCTATAAACTGAAGACCTGCCCCTAATCCCAGAAGAACCCACAAAAAATTAACTGCCTGTCTGCTAAATATATTTCTTTTTTTCATAGTTTTTGCACCTGCACATTTTGATTAACTATATAACTTTCTAAATTCTGAAGGATTCAATCCTGTTGTCTTCTTAAACAATTTAGAAAAATATTTCAGATCATTATATCCTACTGCAGATGCTACTTCCGCAATGTCATAATTAGTCTGTATGAGATAGTTCTTTGCATTTTGGATACGAAGCTCTGTCACATACTCAAGGAAATTTTTTCCTGTTTCTTTCTTAAACAGTGTAGAAAAATAGGCAGCATTAAATCCAATATACTCACTGACATTCTCCAGACTGATATGTTTGTTGAAATTATCATGGATATATTTCTTTGCATCACGTATCGGTTTACTCTCTTCATCCTGAATATTCTTCATATAAACCTGATGCACCCGGGACAGATCCGATTTGATCCACTGAAAGAGTTCATCATAATCCCATATCCTTCTGTACTGTTTTTTATAATCTTCAATCAGAAAAAGATTTCTGCCTTCACGAGAATATTTCATACCAAACCGCAATGTTTCAACTAATTCACCAAAAACTTCATAAACCAGTTTTCCGTCATACTTAAATGGCTTCAATTTCTCTCCAACCTTGTCAACAAGGCGGAGGGTTCCTTCAATATCCATTCTTTCCTGATAGGTCAGAATTTCATTTCGCAGACCACTGTCAAAAATTTCTTCTTTAGTTTTTCCACTTTTACTGTCTTCACTGTAGCAGATATATGTATCTTCATTTTCGCCCATTCGATTCATGATCGCCAGTTCTGCCTCTCGGAAACTATCCGTGATTCCCATATAAGAACTATGTGTATTTCCCTGTCCGATCCTTATTCTGATATCAGGAAATACAGTTTTCAAATTAGATACATTAACTATCAAATGTTTTAGCTTTTTTCTGACTGGTTCAATCTCTTTATCCACTGTATTTAAAATGCATACGATTTCATCCTGATATACTGTAGACATATAAGTTTCGCAGTATATCTCCAATTTTTCTTTTACCATCTGATGAATTTTGTTCATTACAAATTCTTCACTGTCACCGGCAGATTTGTCCGAATTTTTTGAGAAAAATGGCCTGACTCTGACTGCTGTAAAAAATCCTTTATGAAATTTACAACCATACTGTTCATTCAACTGTTCCAGACTCATATCTGCTTTTAGCGGATTAGTTGCTGAGTTTTGGAGCGTTTTCATAAGAAAATTCTCCCGTATATGTTCTCTGGATGCTTCAATGATAGATTCCATTTCGTTTCTGATTCTGGTACTCTTAATCAGAGATTCATGTGATTCTTTAATTTCAGTTAATGAGTTTTCCAGTTCTCTCTTTTTTAATGGTTTCAGCAGGTAGTCTTTTACCCCATACTTGATTGCCTGCTGTGCATATTCAAACTGACTGTAACCGCTGATTACTATGAAATTAATCTCCGGATTCACTTCTTTTGCCCTGCGTATCAGTTCAAGTCCATCATACACCGGCATACGTATATCTGTAATCACAATATCCGGTTTCTTTTCACAAATACTTTCATAAGCAGTTTTTCCATCATTTGCAAAACCAACAATATCCATTTCCAGGGCATCCCAGTCTACAAGGTGCTGGATCAGCCGACATACCTTTATTTCATCATCTGCTATTAATACCTTCAATCCTTTTCCTCCCTGTTTGTTTACACGTACATTATTTTAACCCTTCCAAATTTCTATTATAAACTATCTGTTTTTTTTTGTATACCTACGAATTTTCTTTGTATTATTATTAAATTATCTGATATATCGTCTTTTTTCAGAATGAATATTTATTGCTTGCTTTTATAAAACTCCAAGAATATACTATGAACAGATAATGAATCTGTATTATTTTGCCACTCATTATCTTCTTATATTTTTCTGATAAACCATAAAGAATTTATAACTACACTCACAAATAATCTTATCAGAATCTTATGAAATTATTTTATAACAAAATAAAGAAAAGGATATCTACAATATGATTCAGGACATCGCACCACATACTTATCACAACGAATACAAACCTTCTGCCCCGGATAAAGACAGCTTTATCCTTGCATACGAAAAAGGCAGTATACTTCTTCCCCGCCAGGAACGGGATGCAGATATTACTTTCCCACGTTTCCGGGAGTTGGAGGAAAAGATCGCTGATCTTTACAACAATTTTATTTATCTGTTTTCCATAGATGATCAGCGTTTCTACCTGATCCCGGAGCTGGATACCTCTCTGCTTCCGGACTATGAATTTCAGGATGTACGGATTCTTCGGACAGCCCGGCCACAGCATCTGGCGTTTGCAGGAGTTACAGGACATCAGCTTTTCCAGTGGTACAGCAAGCGCAGATACTGTGGCTGCTGTGGAAAACCAATGGTTCACAGCCAGAAAGAACGTATGATGGAATGCCCTTCCTGCGGCAATCAGGAATATCCTGTTCTGTGTCCTGCAGTTATTGTAGGAATCACAAACGGAGATAAAATCATCCTGTCCAAATACGAAGGACGTCGATTCAAGCGCTACGCTCTCATCGCAGGCTTCGCAGAGATCGGAGAAACAATTGAGGAGACTGTTCACAGAGAAGTGATGGAAGAAGTGGGACTGAAGGTCAAAAATCTCCGCTACTACAAGAGCCAGCCATGGTCCTTCAGCGGTACCCTGCTTTTCGGATTCTTCTGTGATGTGGACGGCGATGATACCCTGACCGTTGACCATGAAGAGCTCTCCATGGCACAGTGGGTAGAACGTGATAAAATCCCGGATCAGGGCAATAATATCAGCCTGACCAAGGAAATGATGATGCTCTTCCGTGATGGAAAAGAACCCAGATAAACAATATTCTATATCAGAAAAAGCTCATAGAATATTTTTCCCTATTATGCTAAAAGGATACATACACGGTAATGTTACTGTGCATGTATCCTTTTCGTTTCTCTGTAAAATTGCTTCACTATATTCTCAAAAATATTTCTGATTACTCTTCACGCCGCACTCCCGCTGCCAAATCCACGGCTTCTGTGGCTTCCATTACATTCCTGCTCAAATTCTTTCAGTTTCCGTCTTGCTTCCGGTGTCAGATTTGTCGGAACTTCAATCTGTACAGTTGCATATTCATCACCGTGTACCGACGGATTATTCATTGCAACGATACCTTTGCCTCTCAGACGTATCTTCATTCCGGACTGAGTACCCGGTTTAATGTTACAGAGAACATCACCGTAAATAGTGTGAACCTTCGCCTCACCGCCAAATACTGCTGTTGTAAATGGGATATTTACAGTTGTATAAACATCTCTGCCTTCCCGTTTATATCCCAGTTTATCCTGAACATTTACTTTCAGAAGCAGGTCACCGGCTTCACCTCCGCCGACTCCCGGATATCCTTTTCCTTTAAGTCTGATAGATTTACCGGATTCAATACCTGCCGGAATATTGACTTCGTAATTCTGGACGCCACCGTTGCTGCTCTGCAGGCGAATAACCTTCTTACCGCCAAAAGCAGCTTCATCAAAGCTGACAGTAACCTCTGCATGAAGATCCTCACCTTTACTGCTGTAAGAACCACCAAAGCCCTGACTGCGGAAATCACTTCCACCTGTACCAAAGCCACTGCCGAAGCCGCCAGTTCCATTGCTTCCGAATCCGTCAAAACCACTTCCGTGAAATCCACTGCCACCGAAACCGCTGCTTCCAAAACCACCGGATGATTTACTCTTCTTAAATCCACCACCAAAGATGTTCTTCAGGATATCATCCATATCTTCGCCATTCTCAAAATGATATTCATGATAACCATTGCCATCACTGTACGAGCCATGGAAACCACCGCCAAATGGATTGCCCTGTGCTCCGCCAAAGCCACTGCCAAAAGGACTTCCCTGTGCGTTTCCATAATTACCGGCACCTTCTTCAAAAGCAGCGTGGCCAAACTGATCATACAGTTTACGTTTCTTCTCATCACTCAGAACATCATAGGCTTCATTTACTTCCTTAAAATGCTCTGCTGCCGAAGCATTTCCCTCATTACTGTCCGGATGATATTTCTTTGCCAGTTTTCTGTATGCTTTCTTAATCGTTGCTGCATCTGCGTTTTTGTTCACGCCAAGAACTTCATAGTAGTCTCTTTTCAATATCATCACCTTCCCTCATAAACACATTCTAACGCAATCATTCCTGACTTCATATTTCTGCAATCCTCATTATGCAAACAACGGGAAGCCAAAAGATTTGACCTCCCGTTGCTGTAACTTAACATCTATTATCCTTCAATGGAGATGCTGTGCTTCTGTTCCACTGCTGGCTTTGCTTCTTTCTTCGGAACAAATAATGTCAGGATACCATGTTTGAATTCTGCTTTGATGTCGTCCTGATGTACTTCCTTACCTACATAGAAGCTACGACTGCAGGCACCTGCATAACGTTCTCTGCGGATATAACGTCCTGTCTCTTTTTCCTTCTCATCTTTATCCAGGCCTTTCTCTGCACTGATGGTCAGATAACCATTTTCAAGTGCTGCATGAACTTCATCTTTCTTAAATCCTGGAAGATCTACAATCAGTTCGTATCCGTTATTCATTTCCTTGATATCAGTTTTCATTACATGATTTGCTTTATGTCCATAAAGTTTCTTCTCTGCATCCTTCATTGCTCTGTCATCATAATAAAATGGGAAATCTCCAAAAAAGTCATCAAATAAATTTTCTCCAAAAATACTAGGCATTAACATAAGTCATATCTCCTTTTCTAATATATTTTATATATGTCAAATCTGTTCACCAGATTTACTTTCCAAATCTATCTTTACAGGTTTTTTCAACCTTTTATCTTCAATCTTTTAGTGTAAGCTTTTATTTTTTTATATCTGTTTTTAATCTCTGGCCGACCCTTAACGGGTCAGTCAGAATATTTATTCATCAGCCTTCAATGGCAATTGTTTTCTTCTGTTCTACTGCTGGTTTTGCTTCTTTCTTTGGTACAAATAATGTGAGGATACCATGTTTGAATTCTGCTTTAATGTCTTCTTTCTCAACTTCTTTACCTACATAGAAGCTACGGCTGCAGGCACCTGCGTAACGTTCCTTACGGATATAATGTCCTGTCTCTTTCTCCTGCTCATCTTTGTCCAGACCTTTCTCTGCACTGATAGTCAGATAACCATTCTCCAGGTCAGCCTTTACTTCATCTTTGGTAAATCCCGGAAGATCTACGACCAGTTCATAGCCTTTATCAGTTTCCTTGATATCGGTTTTCATTATATGGCTGGCTCTGCGTCCGTAAAGTTTCTTCTCTGTATCTTTCATTGCTCTGTCATCATAATAAAATGGAAAATCTCCAAAAAAGTCATCAAATAAATTTTCTCCAAAAATACTAGGCATCAACATAAGTCATCTCTCCTTTTCTATACCGTCCATCTACATGTGATGGACTCTCAGTTATGCATCTTTACCTTGTTTCTTTGGAACTTAGGTTATCAGGAATCTCATAGAACTTATTTCTTTGTTCTCTTTTTGTTCCCCTTCCTTTGTTCTAGCTGTAATATAACACTTATTATTAGCACTGTCAAGAGGTGAGTGCTAATTATTTTGTGAAGATTTTGTGAAGCCTTGATTTTACGGGCTTCACAGAGGTTTTTCACTTGCTTTCGCACTCAATTTTCTTGATTTGACCACATTTTTACCACAAATTTTTGGAAAAATATATTCGTCTGATTTTCTTACCACATTTTACGACAACGACTTATGGTTTATACCACAGCAGGTACAGTTTCTGGCAGGTTCATTTTAGACATCTCGTTCTCCACATGAGACTTTTCTGCAATATGATTGTAGACATTCATTGTGATCTGCGCATCTGAATGACCCATAACATACTGCATAACTTTAGGATTGACATTGTTCTCACCCAGTCTGGTACATCCCGTATGACGAAGGGTATGCGATGAAATAGGAGGCATCAGCTCCGGCTCTCGCTTCTCTTCTTCTGCCAGTTTGCTTTCTTTCTTATTATAGGCATTGACAATATTTTTCAGAAAGCTGTTCACTCCCGCCGGCATGATCGGACGTCCATGCTTTGTATTGAAGATGAATCCACTGCGTCCACCAATCTCCACACTACTCTGTAAACCAAGCATCAGGTTCAGCTCTCTCTGTTTACGGAACGCATCATATACCATCTGTGTCATAGGAATGTCTCTGATTCCTGCATCCGTTTTGGTTTCTGAATCATGGAAACAATATCCTTCATCACCTTCATAATACACAAGCTGTCCACCTACATGGATCTCCCGATTCTTCATATCCACATCCGACCAGGTTAAGCCGATGGTTTCACTCACTCTCAGGCAAGCTCCAAACATAACCTGCATCATTGGAAGATGAGGCTTATACACATTACTCTGTTCAACAAACTTCAGGAGTTTTTCCTGCTGTTCCAGTGTCAGTGCTTCTTTCTCCTTTGCCGGAGCCCCATAATCTCCAAGTGTTCCAGTTACCGGATTCTTACGGATAATCCCGTCTTCCACTGCCAGTTCAAAACTGGGATTCAATAAACCATAAAGACCTTTGATCGTACTGTGTGCCAGTCCTTCATCTGACAATGAGGAAAAGAACGTCCTTACGTGAGATGTCTTAAAATCCACAACACGAATGTTTCCCAAAGTATTTCGTATACGGTAGTCCCACATACGGATATAATTCTTTTTCGTTCTTTCCTTGATATTCTTTGTTGCCACGTATCGCTCAAACAACGTATTTACAGTCAGCTTCTTGACTGATGCATCTGTAATAAGCAGATCATCCATATCCTTATTGATCTTCTTTTCCATTTCTCGCAGACTCGCCAGATCAGCTGCATAAACCGAATTACGCTTCCCAGTAATTTCATCCTTGTAGCGATACTCATAACGTCCATCCGGACGCTGGTATTCACCTGTTTTTAAATTTCTGCCTTTATTATCTTTTCTTGCCATATCAATCATTCCTTTCACTTCATTTTTCGTTATTCGGAATGATTTTTGTCCTGTCGATATCAGTCATTTACTGTCTGATATCTGCTCACAGATTAACATAATATTTTATGATTTCCAAGGGTAAATTCCTGCAAAATGCTAATTTTTATCTGCCTTTTTTACAGGAATATTTTTCCCTTTTCACTTTTCATTCCGAAGGAAAGTTGTTGTATTTTATCCTCTCATCTTTCATTACACTGCCATTGCATCAATATATTTTTTTATCTTATCCACGTTATAGAGAACACGTCTTCCAACAATCACTCTTGCTTCTGCATAGTCTGCAATTTTCTTTGCAGTTACTTCTCCGCAGGATAACATTGCCATTAATCCTTCAATATCTACCGTCAGACGGTTCTCAATCTTATACTCTGTTGTTTTTCTCATGATGCACATACCTCCTTTCCTCCGTATTCTTCTGCATCACCTCCCAGACAGCGGTTATGCCCGTTGTCAGTACATCTACTTTTTGTTTGGATTTCTTACGATGATTTTCCATTCTGTTCGGCGTGTTGGCTTCCATTTGTATATGGCGGTGTCAACGTTACAATTGACCTCTATCAGAAATCTTTCTGAATACTGGCAGCTTCTTCTCAAGCATACCAGCCGTTGCCGGAGTATCTTCGGTTTCCACATACTACTCTCTGATACAGCGGTGGAATCCTGTGTTACCTTTAAGCCCCGAAAGGCACCCATACAGCTCATTCAATTTTCAAGGTTCAATAATCAAAAATTTTATAGGTATACATTTTTGTACCTGTTTCGATTTAATGCCATTATATCCCCCGTTACTGCTAATGTCAATAGCACTTCATGTTTTTTAGGTTCTTTTTTGTACTCTTTTTTATTGATTTTCTGCCAGCTCGTGTTATAATATGGACAAATAGTTATTCATTTCTTGATTTCACTATCTTCAACGGATGTTTATCAGGACTAATGCAGAGGTGACTTTATGAATTTTAATCTGAAACTAAAAAAAATCCGGACATTCCGGAAAATGACACAAAAAGAACTGTCAGAGAAGATCGGACTGACCGATCAACATAGAATTGTACAATATGAAAAAGGTGTTCGTGTTCCAAAAAAAGATCTGGTCGATAAAATGGCACAGGCTCTGGATGTCAATCCTTATACCCTCTATGATACCGCTGGACGTGACGCTTCCGAAATGATGGAACTGCTTTTCTGGCTGGATGAATTTAATCCATCTGCATTGCATCTGTTTCTTCCCAAGAAATTTTCCGGTGAAAAATGCAATGAAGTAGCAGACACGTCCGTTTACTATCACGACAATGATAGCTGGCCTGCCCATGCTCCTGTCTGTATGTGGTTTGATTATGGGGTTCTGAATGATTTTCTGAAAGAATGGGTGGTTCGGATGGATGAACTGAAATCCGGTGAGATTACCAGAGATGAGTATTTTGAATGGAAAATCAACTGGCCGCAGACTTGTGATGGATGTGGAAAATTTGAACCCAAGAAGCAATGGAAATTATCTAAAGCAGAACTTAACAAAATTTGAATTAATCACTCTTTCACTTTTTCTTAATTCAACAAGTATTGCTAAATCAACATTTTATATTTACACACTATTCACTTCCACAACTACTCTATTAGTCAGGCTTTGATAATACTTCAGAGTTTTCAAAATTTATTCCTAAATGTCAAAAACCCACACAACCGATTTTTTTATTGATATGCTACCCTCATATAGGACAATGAAATATAAAAGTCCTATATGGGGGTAT
>OLRD01000023.1_pt1 | contig 139719 bp, 130 predicted proteins | sample 1672051 | NCBI WGS metagenome assembly OLRD01 (sample SAMEA3136640, study PRJEB25190) | human gut metagenome | biome: human gut; feature: human-associated habitat; material: faeces | place: Austria | collected 2013 | reverse complement strand
GCGACCCGGAAGGCACCGGCATGGGCGGCCCCGGCTACGGCATCAAGGGTGAGTTCGCTATGAACGGCTTCAAGAACGATCTGAAGCACACCACCGGCGTTCTCTCCATGGCAAGAAGCCAGCGCCCGAACAGCGCAGGCAGCCAGTTCTTCATCATGGTCGATGACGCGCCGCATCTCGACGGCCAGTATGCCGCATTCGGCAAGGTCACCGAGGGCATCGATGTCGCACAGGCCATCGTTTCCTCCCCGCGCGATTGGTCCGACCGCCCGCGCGAAGATCAGGTCATGACGAAAGTCACCGTCGAGACCTTCGGCGTTGATTACGACGAGCCCGTCACCGGCCCCGAGCGCGGCTGATTTTAATCGCAAACGTTAAAACCGAACGCACAGAAACCGTACCTTTTCAGGTGCGGTTTTTTATTTTACTCTACCCTTGCCAGTACAAGTAAACATTCTTCTGTTTTCTCGTCGCCGTAGCGGAACGCCCCGTGCAGCACGCTTTCCGCGTCGCGGCACTTTTCTGCGCTCGCACCGTACAGCTCGGCGATCACCTCGCCTTTTTGTACCGCGTCGCCCACCGTCTTTTTCAGCACGATGCCCGCGCCGTAGTCGAGCATATCGTCGGCCTTCTCGCGTCCGGCGCCGAGCCGCACGCTTGCCATGCCCACCTGCTCCGCGTTGATATGCACCACATACCCGCTGCGCGGCGCGCACACGTCTTTTTTCACCGGCGAAAGCGCAAACCGCTCGGGTTCTCTCAAGTACCGCACATCCGCGCCCTGCGCCTCGGCCATTTCGCAGAATTTCTCAAACGCTTTGCCCGTCTCCAGTGCCGTTTTCGCTTTCTTCCGCGCGTGTTCAAGGCCCTCCGCCTGCTCGCCGAGCCAGATCATATTTGCCGCAAGCTCCAAACACTCTTCCGTAAGGTCTTCCGGCCCGCGTCCGTGCAGCGTCTCCAAAACTTCCAGCACCTCCAAGGTGTTGCCCACGGCGTGCCCAAGCGGCCTGTCCATATCGGTGATGAGCGCCGCTGCGCGCCTGCCGGAAAGCTTCGCGATCTCCACCATTTCCTCGGCGAGCGTAATCGCATCCTCCGTTGTCTTCATAAATGCGCCGCTGCCCGTCTTCACGTCCAGCAAAATCCGCTCTGCGCCGGAAGCGATCTTCTTGCTCATGATGCTCGAAGCGATGAGCGGTACGCTCTCCACCGTCCCGGTCACGTCGCGCAGCGCGTAAAGTTTCTTGTCCGCCGGGCACAGCTCGCCCGTCTGTCCGATCATCGCGCACCCGATCTTATTGATCTGCGCTGTAAATTCCTCCGGAGAAAGGTCGATCCGCATACCGGGAATGCTCTCAAGCTTATCCGCCGTGCCGCCCGTGTGTCCAAGCCCGCGGCCGCTCATCTTGGCAATCTTCACCCCGCACGCCGCGCAAACAGGCACAATAACCATGCTCGTCTTGTCACCCACGCCGCCCGTGGAATGCTTATCCACCGTCACGCCGTGTATCGCGGAAAGGTCGGCCATGTCGCCGGAATGCGCCATCGCCAAGGTCAGCTCCGCCGTCTCCTCGTGCGTCATGCCGTTTAAATAAATCGCCATCAAAAGCGCCGAAAGCTGATAGTCCGGGATACTCCCGTCCGTGCACCCGCGCACAAAATATTCAATCTCGTCCTTTGTCAGCGTCCCGCCGTCCCGCTTTTTGCGGATAATGTCCAAAATATGCAGCACAAAAATCACCGCCTTTTTACCGCTTCGCTTTTTCGCCCAGAACGTCTCTCGGCGAAAAGCTCTGCGGCAGCAAATCCTTTAATGTGTAAACCTTTTCTTCACCGGGCTTTGCAAGAATGATCGCAAACGCGTCCCCGCAAAATTCCCGCATCACCTGCCTGCACACGCCGCACGGCGCGCAGAAGTCTTCGGGCTCCTCGCCCGCCTTGCCGCCCGCGATTGCAACAGCAACGAAATCTCGCTCGCCCTTTGCAATCGCCGTAAAAAACGCCGTGCGCTCCGCACAGTTCGTCGGCGTAAACGCAGCGTTTTCAATGTTCACGCCCGTGTATATTTCACCGCTTTTCGCAAGCAGCGCCGCGCCCACCGCAAAGCCGGAGTACGGGCAGTACGCTTTTTTCCGCACATCAAGCGCCGCTTCCGAAAGCTTTTTTATGACCTCATTTGTCATGTCCGTCCACCGCCTCAGAGGCAACCGTCAGCGCTACCTCCATCATCTGCGTGAACGTCTTCTGTCTCTCTTCGCTCGAGGTCGATTCCCCCTTCAGCGGCAAGTCGGATACCGTCGTGATGGAAAGCGCCTGCTTGCCCGCGCGCGCCGCCGTCATATACAGCGCCGCCGTCTCCATTTCCACGGCCAGAACGCCCATTTTTTTCCATTCGGCGGTCTCATTTTCACAGTCGCCGTAGAAAATATCGCTCGTCACCACGTTGCCGACGCGATAACGTAAGTTCTTCTCCCGCGCCGTCTGCACCGCTTTTTCAAGCAGTTCAAAGCTCGCCGTCGGCGCAAATGTGCCCGGCAAACGGTACTGGTGCGCAAAGTTCGAGTCCGTGCACGCGCCCATCGCCAATACTAAATCGCGCAGCTCCACGCCGTCCGCAATGCCGCCCGCCGTACCGATACGAATGATCGCTTCCACATCGTAGCAATGATACAGCTCGTAGCTGTATATGCCCATAGAAGGCATACCCATGCCGCTGCCCATTACGGAAACACGCTTGCCGTTATACAAGCCCGTATAGCCCAGCATTCCGCGCACCGTATTAAAGCACACGGCATCCTCTAAAAACGTTTCTGCAATAAATTTCGCTCTAAGCGGGTCGCCCGGCATCAAAACCACCTTTGCAATATCGCCCTTTTTTGCTTCGTTATGCGGTGTCATAAAATTTTCCTCCCGAATTCAAATTTCAAATCATGCAAAATGCGTTTCGCCGTCTTTATAATAAACTTCACTGCATTCCGGCGTCTCAAAAACGTGCACTAAGCCCTCAAAACGTTCCACCGTCCGGTGCTCGAAAAGCTCTTTCCGCGGCAGCCAGAACGCATCGCCTTCTTCGGAGCCGTGCAGCTCGCCCGTAAATTTATCCGCGCGGAACAAAAACACAATGTACCGCACGCCGTTATCAAGCCAGAACTGCTTCACACCGCACAGCGTCGGGTTTTCGATCGTCAGCCCGGTCTCTTCACGGATTTCGCGAATGACCGATGCCGTGATGGATTCCCCCGCTTCCACGTGCCCGCCCGGGTAAACGATACCCGACCAGTTCGGGTCAAGACGGTTCTGCACGAGTACGTTGCCCTTGCCGTCCTCCACCATGCACATGTTTGTCAGCTCCACCGTTTCTTTTCTGCCCATTTTTCTCACTCCCCAAATAGCACAATGCCGCGCAGAACAAACCCTCATTTCCTGCGCGGCACCGTTATTATTAGAATTTACACAATGCCCGCTTTTGTGATGGTCTCAAGCTCCGCACGCGTCGGCAGACCCTCATTGTCGCCCCGGTGTGTAATCTGTATCGAGCCGATTACCGTGCCGCGCGCCGCAGCCTCCTGCAAGGACATACCCTCCGCCACAGCGGAGAGGACGCCCGCCGCAAAGCCGTCGCCCGCGCCAACCGTGTCCACAATTTTTTTCACCGGGAATGCCGGCACCGTGCCGTGCTCGCCACCCGTGGACCAGTACGCGCCCTTGTCGCCCAGCTTCACAATCACGCTGTCTACGCCGTGCTCGTGGTAAAACTCCGCAATACCCTCCGGTGTGTCACGCTTTGTGAGAATTTTGCCCTCACTAAGGCCCGGCAAAACGAGGTCTGCTTCCTGTGCGAGGCTGTTCAGCGTGCGCACCATCTCTTTTTCGTCCTTCCAAAGCTGCGGGCGCAGGTTCGGGTCAAACGAAATAAACATATCCAGCGCTTTCGCGCGGCTCATCAATCGTTTCACCGCGTCCAATGCCGACTTCGACACCGCCGGAAAAATACCCGTCACGTGCAGAAAATCACATCCGTATAAGTCGAGCTTATCGATGTCATGCGTCGAGATCTGCGAAGCCGCGCTGTTTCGCCGGAAATACGCGATCTTCGGGTCGCCCGCCTCGGTCCTGCCTTTCATCATAAACCCGGTCGAAGCCGTGTCCGTCACGGTCACAAGCGCGTCGGAAACGTGGTTGCCTTTCATGCTCTTTAAAATGCGTTTGCCCACCGGGTCGTCGCCGAGGCGCGTGCAGTACAGCGCTTCATGGTCAAGGCGGGAAAGTCCCACCGCCACGTTATATTCCGCACCGGCCACAGCCGTCGAAAAGTGTGTCACATCCTCCAGCTCGCCGAGCTCCTCCGCAATGAAAAGCCCCATCGGCTCGCCGACCAGCACAATGCGCCCGCGCACCTCGTCCTCCGGCTCGTCCACAGCTTTCTGCAGTTCGGCTTCGTCTACAAACTCCATCTTCATAGCGTTTCCTCTTTTAAACCGTCGTCTTCACCACCGTGCAGTGGCCATCAATCTTAATTTTGCCGCTGCCGGCCGGTACAAACAGGCTGTCCGCCGGCTTGAACTCCACTTCGTTCTCGCTGCCGACAACCTTGCCGCTGCCCTCCGTCACAACAAGCGACGCAAACGAATCGCCCGTCACATCAATTTCGACTTCGCCGTCCACAACATATTTCTCCGTCGTAAAGTACGGGCAGGAAGCCAGCGCGCACTTTGTGCCGCCGGGAATCTCCTCCGGCTTGCCCTGCTTGTCGGACGTGTCGCTCGGGGTCAGCTTGGAAACGTCAATGGCCTTATCAATATGCAGTTCACGCAGCTTACCGTCCGCACCGCGGCGGCCGTAGTCGTACACGCGGTATGTCGTGTTGGAATTCTGCTGAATTTCGCAAATGAGAATTCCCGCGCCGATCGCGTGGATCGTACCGGACTGAATGAAGAACACGTCGCCCTTCTTCACGTCGGCCTTGTAGAGCACATCCGTCAGCGTGTTGTCTTCAATGCGCTTTTTGAATTCCTCTTTCGTCAGCGCACGGTTCACGCCGAAGTACAGCGAAGCGCCCGGCTCGCAGTCCACAACGTACCACATCTCGGTCTTGCCGTATTCGCCCTCCACGCGCAGCGCATATTCATCGCTCGGGTGCACCTGCACGGAAAGCGGCTGCTTCGCATCGATGAACTTGATAAGCACCGGGAACTCCTTAAATTTCGCACCGTTCACACCAAGCGCCTTCGCACCGACTTTTTCCAGATACTCGCCGAACTTCAGCCCGTCGTATTCACCGCCGTCTATCACGCTCTGGCCCGCCGGGTGCGTAGAAAGCTCCCAGCTCTCCGCAACCTTTTCATAGTCGCACTTTTTGCCGTAAACGTCGCGCAGCTTTGTGCCGCCCCACAGATAGTCCTTAAATGCCGGGGATAATTTCTCGATCTTCATATTCATTCGTTCCTTTCAAACTGTTTTATATCAAAATTTATCGTCTTGTCGATTCTTTCTCGTGCAGCGGCATATCGAGCACAAGCGGCTGCTCCGGGTCGCTGCTGCGCAGCATGTGGATGAGCTTATTCGCTGCGGCTCTGCCCATCTCCACCTTCGGGTGCACAAAAGAGGTAATTTTCACCGGCGAGTATTCCGAAATGCTCGAATCGTCAAACCCGATGACGAGCACATCCTCGGGCACGCGCACATTGTGCTTCTGTAAGAGGTCAATCACCCCATACGCAATCTGGTCGTTGTAGCACACAATGCCGTCACACCCGCGCAGGCGCTCAAACATGTAGTCGCTGTTGTCGGGGCGAAAAAGTCTGCTGCGCTCAGCCGTCGTGTACCAAACCACATTGTCGTCGCCAAGGGCGCATCCGTTGTGGATAAGCCCCTCGGAAAAGCCCGCGTAGCGCCCGTGGCCCTGCATGTCGTCAGATTTAAACACGCCGCCGATACGTCTGCACCCCTTTTCAATTAAGAGGTCGACCGCCTGCAAGCCGGCCTTGCGGTCGTCCGTTACTACGTAAACGGAATTGGGTAAATCTCGGTAATAGCTGTTGAAAAACACCACCGGCACGCCCATTTTTTCAAGCCTGCGGTAAAGCTCCACGTTCGGGTTCGGGAACGCCGTCTTCGTGCCCTCCACAATCACTCCGTCCACGCGGCGGGAGATGAGCGACTGCAAAATGCGCGCTTCCTCCTCCACGTGGTTGTTCGTCACATTCAGGGTCAAATCATAGCCCGCGTTCGTCAGCGTCTCCTCAATGCCGCGGATGATCGTCGGAAAAATATAGTCGGAAATATACGTCGTCACAATGGCGATGCTGTTGCCGCGCGGCGTGCGTCGGCTCTCGGAGCTGATATACGTACCGCTGCCGCGCCTGCGCTCAATAAGCCCCTCCTGCTCGAGGACGGAAAGCGCCTGCCGCACAGTCTGGCGGCTGTACCCGAACTGCTCGGAAAGCGTGTTTTCAGATTCCATGCGTTCGCCGGGCTCATATTCGCCGTTTTTGATCTTCTCCTTGATGGTATCCACCAGAAAGCGATATTTCGCAGTTTTCTTTTCTGTGTCTGCCATGTCATCGTTCCTTTCAAAAAGGATACCTGTTTGCACAGGTTCAATACAACCTTATTATAAAAAGCCGTACAACTTTTTGCAAGACCTTTCGCAAAATTTGTACGGACTTATTTTCAAGATATTTTGCAAAATTCCTCAAAAAGCCAAAAATTTTGCGCAAACCGCCGTCTTCCATCGCGCCGCAGCGGTCAAACCCTTTGAAAAAGCTTGAGCAAAACTTTATTCGCCCGTTTGCACGCAACTACACAGAAAAACCGCCGTGCGGAAAAACTCCCACACGGCGGCTCTGATTTATCAAATTTGCCCGTCTTATTCCACGGTCAGGTCAAACTTAAACGTGAACGTCTCGTCGTCAAACTGCATCGCCTTCGCAAGGCGCGGACCGCAGCTGTTGGAGCCTATGCCGCTCATCTTGCAGTCGAAGCAGAACACATTGTCGGGGCTTTCCGTAAGCTCGTAGTTGTGCATCTTCTCCGTCATTTCCTCCTGCGTGTAGTGCGAAAGGTTGAACGAGAAGTCCTCCGGGCTCGTCACGGTCACAGCGCCCGCGCCGTCTGTGATCGTCACCCGCGCACAGCCGAAGTGGCTGCCGTTCTCCTGCGGCTTCACGTAGTCCTCAAAAAGGTCGTCCGCCGTCTGCGCAAAGTGACCCAGCGAAGACGCATGGTGCTTGTCGCAGTACGATTCATACGGGCCGTAGCCGTAATATTCCGCCGTGTCAAACGACTTCGGCAGGAACATTCTAAGGCCGAATCTCGGCAGGAACGGACGCTCCATGTCGCGCTTACCGTTGATCTCCGCTCTTACCTTGCCCTCGGCGTCCACCGTAAAGCGGCAGTCAAGGTGCAGGAACGGTCTGCGGTACACCGCCGCAAGGCTCAGCTTGCAATCGATCACAACAACGCCGTCTTCCTCTTTCGCGTTGCAGGCATAGACTTTTATCGCGGGTTCGTTGTAGCCGGCCTGCTCCCATTCCTTGCGCACAAACTGGTCGTTGTCCGTCGGTGCACGCCACACGTTCCACGTCATCGGGCGGGTCATGATATTCACATTGTTCTTCACCATAGACGTAAACACGCCCTCGGTCTTCGAGAACACATAGCGGAAGCTGTCGCCCGTCACCGTCACGGCGCGGCTGTCCTCCTCCGCAACAACAAAGCCCTTTCTAAGCGCTTCTTCCTTGCGTGCCCCGCGGGAAATGATCAGCTGGTCAAAGCCGAGCGGGTGTCCCTTCTCAAAGAACACGCTGTCGTTCTTCTTCGCGCTGTACTGCAGAAGCACCGCCACGTCGCCCTCCGTCGGAATTGCATCCGGCAGCGTAATGACACCGCTTTCGTGCGGGGCAATCTTGATGTCGTCCATCACGCCGCAGGCCACCGTATCGCCGTCCTGCTGAATCTCCCAGGAAAGCGTCAAAAATTCTTCCGTATTCGTAAAATCGCGGTAATTCGTCAGCTGAATTTCCCCCGTTTCGCGGTTCACAAGCGCCGCGCGTACCGGGCGAATGACGTTTTTATATTCGAGTAAACCCGTATGCGGTGTGCGGTCGGGGTACACAAGGCCGTCCATGCAGAAGTTGCCGTCGTGCGGATATTCGCCAAAATCACCGCCGTAGCGGAAAATATCGCGGTTGTCGGGCGTCGTGCCGCCGTAAACGGCGTGGTCGCACCATTCCCAAACAAAGCCGCCCATAAAGCGGTCATACTTCATGATCAGCTGCTGGTACTGTTCCGCATCTCCGGGGCCGTTACCCATCGCGTGGATGTACTCGCAAAGCACCAAGGGCTTCGTGTACTTCGGGTCGACCATATATTCATCAATCCACTCCGGCGCCGAGTACATGCGGCTCTCCGTCGTCAGGGAAGACAGGTCGTTCTTGTGGCCGCGCGCATCGTAATACGTATTCTCGTAGTGCGTCAAGCGGGACGGGTCATATTCGCGCACCCATGCGCCGGCCTTCTCAAAGCTCGGGCCCCAACCGGTCTCATTGCCGTAAGACCACATCAGCACACACGCGTTATTCTTGTCGCGGATGACGCTGCGCTGAATTCTGTCCATAATCGCCTTGTCGAAAATCGGGTTCAGTGCGTTGTCCGCGTATTCGTCCATGCCGTAGCCGCCGGTCTGCGCCGCCGCACCGTGGCCCTCAATGTCCGCCTCGGCAATAACATAGAAGCCGTATTCACTGCAAAGCTGTAAGAACCACGGCGCGTTCGGGTAGTGGCTTGTGCGCACTGCGTTGATGTTATGCTGCTTCATCAGGAACAGGTCGCGCTTCGCCTGCTCGCGGCTGATGGTGTAGCCCGTCACCGGGTCGCTGTCGTGGCGGTTCACGCCGCGCAATTTGATTTTCACATTGTTGAAATACAGAACGCTGTCGCGGATCTCAATTTTGGAGATGCCCACCTTCTGCTCAATCACTTCATCCGCCGTGCGGAACACGATCGTGTACTGGTACGGGTCCTCGGCATTCCAAAGATGCGGGTTTTCGAGCGCAAAGTTCGGCTCCGCGCCCGCCGTGCTTTCGAGCAGAGCGCCCTCGGCGTCATACAGCTCCGCCGTCACGTCCGGCAGCCCGATAAAGTCCATCTCCACGCGGATATCCGCATGGGAAAGGTCATCGCTCACCGTCGTCTTTACAAAGTAATCGCGGATGTGCGCCAAAGGTCTGCGGATGAGGTACACGTCACGGAAAATACCGCTCATGCGCAGCTTGTCCTGATCTTCCAGGTACGAGCCGTCACACCACTTTACAACCAGCACCGCCACGGAGTTTTCACCCTCGTTCAGTAAATCGGTGATGTCAAACTCGCTTGTCGAATGCGAAACCTGGCTGTACCCTGCAAACTGCTCGTTGATCCACAGATAGAAGCAGGAATCCACGCCCTCAAAGTTCAAATAAATTTTCTGCGTCAGGTCTTCCGCGTTCATGTAGAAGCGGCGCAGATAAAGACCGCAGGGGTTCTCGTCCGGCACATACGGCGGGTCATACGGGAATGGGTAGCGCACGTTCGTGTACTGGTGGCGGTCATAGCCCGCGTTCTGCCAGCAGGACGGCACCTCAATCTCGTCCATATCCTCCTCGTCAAAGCAAATCTCACCTTCGGAGCCCTCCGGGAACACGTCTAAAAACGAGTCAAAATACCGAAACGACCATGTGCCGTTCAAAAGACACACTCTTGTGGATTCTTCCCCGTCCTCCGGTGCCTTCGGCAAGAAGTAGCTGCGGTTCTGGCAGGTACCCACGTGCAGCACATCCGGATTTTCGTGCATTTTCTGAAATTCCATTATCAATACCGTTCCTTTCCTGCGTGAAAACGTTTTCCACGCGTGTGTTGAAACACACCAAAATTCAGTTGAAGCGATTTAGAACCTATGCTATAATGAGCATACACAGATGGGGATTTTTCCGCATCCCCTCTACTACAAGATTACATGAAAAAAAGGTGCGGGTCAAGCCCGTAACCAAATAAATTTTGAGAAAGGAACAAAAACCATGACGATACAAATTCTGCTCGCCGCCCTGTTCCTTGCGGCAGTGCTGTGGCTCGGCTTTCGTGCCGCGCCGGAAACGGAGGGCGCCCCCGTCCGCCGCGCCCGTATAAAGGAAGCTACGGTCTTCGGCCTGCCCCCCGTGCCCGTCTTCTGCGCCGTGCTCGCTTTGGGGCTTGTCCTGCGCTTTATTCTGGGCTACAACATCAACGGGTTCGAGGCCGACATCTCCTGCTTTAAAGCGTGGGCCGCCTATACGCACGATTACGGCTTTAATAACATGTATTACCGGGACTTCTTCCTCGATTATCCCCCCGGCTATCTCTACGTGCTCTACATCGTTGAGGCGTTCCGCCGCCTGTTCGGTGTCGACCAATACGCGCAGAGCTATACGCTCATGATAAAGCTCGCGCCCATTTTGTCGGACGTCGCCTGCGCCGCGGCACTTTGGGTGCTCGCCCGCAAAAAGCTCGGTGAAAAAAGCGCACTCCTTATCGCGTTTGCCTATCTTTTCTGCCCCGCCGTCATCGTCAATTCCTCCGTCTGGGGTCAGGCCGATAGCTTCTGCGCGCTTCTGCTCCTCTGCACATTGCTGCTTCTCTGGTACAACCACACGCCGCTCGCCGCGTTCGTCTACGGCTTCGGCATCTTAAGTAAGCCGCAGATGCTCATTTTCGCGCCGGTGCTCATTTTCTGGGTCATCCGCAAAAAGGACTGGAAAAACCTCGTCCTCGGGCCCATCATCGCCCTTGCGACGATTCTCCTGCTCTCCACGCCGTTTATAAAGAATTTCGATTACCTGAAGCTCATCGAAATCTACACCGGCACCATCGATTATTATAATTACTACACCATCAACGCCTATAACGTCTGGGCACTCTTCGGGCTCAACTGGGCTGCCCTGCCGGAGCACAGCACTTGGCTGCAATTCGGCGTGCCGCTCGCAACCGTCCTCGCAGGCCTCTTCCTGCTGAAATCGAAGCGCGACGACGCCGTTTTCGCCTGCCCCACCGTTTTAATGTTCACGGTCTACATTTTCTGCGTCAAAATGCACGAGCGTTATCTGTTCCCCGTGCTTCTGTGCCTGCTGCTCACCTACGTTTTCACAAAGGAAAAGCGCTTCCTGCTCCTGTTCGCGGGCACATCCACGGTGCATTTTTTGAACGTTGCCTATGTGTTGTACCTCAATAACGCCTACATTTCCCCCACGTCCATTCAAATCCTGTTCCTCTCCGCGCTGCACGTGCTCCTGTACATTTATATGCTCTATATCACGTACCGCTGCTTTATTTCCGAAAAAGCCCTGCGCCCGCTCCCTGCGTTTAAAACGCAGAAAGCCGCCTCGGCCGAACAGCACACAAAGCCCGCCGCAGCGCCCGAATTCTCCCTCATCACCGACAAGAATCATAACGTCCGCCTGACGCGTGTCGATCTTCTCTGCATCGCCGTCGTTATCCTCCTTTACGGCATCGTCGCGTTCACGAATCTCGGTGATCACGAGACCGCCAATACGACATGGACGCCCCAAAACGGCGAATCCGCCGTCTTTGAGACCGACGATGCGTACAGTGAAATTTTCTACCTGCCCGGCATCGCCCCCGCGGATAACGGCATCGGCCAGCGCGTCGGCACCAATATGAAGATTGAGGTTTCAAACGATCAAACCAACTGGACGACCGCCGCCGAAAATACGGACGGCAGCGTCTATGCGTGGAAAAACGTCTCCGCCGCCGCCACCGGCAAATATATCCGCATCACGTCTATGTGCGACGACCTCGCCATCAACGAGTTCGCGCTCAAAAAGACAGACGGCACCGGCTTTACAACGCTCACCGCCGTCTCCGGAAACGCTTGTCAGCTCACGGATGAGCAAAACACCGTCCCGCTCTATCCAAGCTACATGAACTCCACCTATTTCGACGAAATCTACCACGCCCGCACCGCCTACGAGCACATTTTGGGACTCGAGCCATACGAAAACACGCACCCCACGCTCGGCAAGCTCATCATCTCGGTCGGCATTCGCATCTTCGGCATGAACCCGTTCGGCTGGCGCTTCATGGGCACGCTGTTCGGCGTTCTGATGCTCCCTGCGCTCTACCATTTCTTAAAGCGCCTCTTTGGCTCCACGTTCCTCTGCACCGCCGGTACCGTCCTCTTTGCGTTCGATTTCATGCACTACGTCCAAACACGCATCGCGACCATCGATACCTACGCCGTGTTCTTCATCATTTTAATGTACGACGCCATGCTCGTGTTTATTCAGCACGATTTAAAAACCGACAGCTTCAAAAAGCTCCTGCCCCCGCTGCTTTTAAGCGGCATCTTCATGGGGCTCGGCATCGCAAGCAAGTGGACGGTCGCCTATGGCGCAGTCGGCCTCGCCGTGCTGTTCTTCGGCAAGCTCATCGTCTCTTACCGCGAAGAGAAAGGCCACGCCGCCGTGCAGAAAGCGCTCCTTAATAAATCCATAAAGCTCTGCCTCTGGTGCTGCCTGCTGTTCATCGCCATTCCGTTCGGCATCTACTTTACGGCGTTCCTGCCGCTCACCACATTGCCGCATAACCGCTACGATGTTTTCGGCCGGTTCATCGCGTACCAAACGCATATGTACAACTATCACTCCACGCTGCAGGCGACCCATCCGTTTGAATCCCCGTGGTATCAATGGCCGTTCGATATCCGCAACGTGTGGTACTACGGCAACTACAGCGCCGACAGCGAGGGCCACATCCGCACCATTTCGGTGCTCGGCAACCCGCTGTTCTTCTGGGCGTGCGTGCCCGCCACCGTGTACGCGTTCGTAAGGGCCGTAAAACGTCACTCCCGCACCGCGCTCATCTGTGTCATCGGCTTCTTGTCCGCGTATCTGCCGTGGGTACTCGTGCCGCGCTGCACGTTCATTTACCACTATTTCACTGCCGTGCCGTTCATTCTCATCGCGTTCCTCATCGCGTATCAGCGCCTTGAAGAAACAGCTTCCCTGCGCCGCGTCGTCTTCACAAAAGGCGCCGTCACGCTCACAGTCGGCAGAATTCTCCTGCTTGCCTGCGTCCTCGTGCACATTCTTATGTTCATCGCGTTCTACCCCGTGCTCACCGGCACCCTCACCACGCAGAACTACGCCAACGCTTTAGAATGGCTCCCCAGCTGGTTCTTTATCTAAGACCCCGAGCTAACGACAACGGTGGTTGAAAGTTTTCGCCAGCCTTTTTCAAAAGGCTGCGGATTCTTAGGGCAGCGCCCTGAGTCGTCGTTCGCAAACGACGAAACCCTTTTGCCTACCCAAAAATCAGGAATGATAGTAAGCAATGCTTCGCATTGCTAAAATGATCCAGTGAATCATTCCGCCGCAAGGAACCCTATTAAGGGGTTCCTTGACGGTCGACCGAATGTCGACCGTAGAATTAAGAAAAATCGCCGCACTCTCGTTCCCCCCTGAGAGCGCGGCGATTTTTATGCCTGCATATATAAAATTTCTTACCCCTTCACCGACTCCGTCGCCGCCGCACTGTTCACCGGCTTATCGAGGTTCTTAATCTCCTTGTTGTAGAGAATTACAAAGAATACAACCGTCACAATGAGCGAAATAAATTCGGAAATTGGGAAGCAGAACCACACAGCGCCGAGGCTGATTTTCGAGAGCAGCCACGCTGCCGGCACCAGCACAACCAGCTGACGCATCACAGACTGCACAAGGCTGTACATGCCGTGGCCCGTCGCCTGAAATAGCGTCGAAAGCGTAATGCCGATCGCCGCCATCGGGAAGTGGATCGCGATGATTCTAAGCGCCGAGTCGCCGATCTCGTGCAGCTCCGGCGTCGCGTTAAAGATGGAAATCAGCGTGCCCGGGCAGATTTCAAACACAATAAGACCCGCAATCTCAATAATAAGCGCAATCACGCAGCCGATCTTCACCGCACCCGTCACACGCTTCTTGTTGCGCGCACCGTAGTTGTAGCCCATAATCGGCATGAGCCCCTGCGTCAAGCCGAACACCGGCATAAACACAAAGGACTGCAATTTAAAGTAAACACCGAACACATTCACGGCCACTGCGGAAAATCCTGCCAAAATGCCGTTTATTGCCATGGTCATCAGCGTGCCGATGGCGTTCATTACGATGCTCGGCAGACCCACAACGTAAATGTCCTTTATCGTCTTGCCGTGGAAACGGAAGCCCTTAAATTCCAGCGCAATCGCGTGGTTGCCGAAAAACAAAATGCAAAGGCCCACAATCATCGAAAGGATCTGGCCGCCAACCGTCGCATACGCCGCACCGGCCACGCCCATGTTGAAGTTGAAAATGAGGATCGGGTCAAAGATGATGTTTGCCACCGCGCCCACAAGCTGAATGATCATCGGCATCACCATGTTGCCCGTCGCCTGTAACATTTTTTCAATGACCGCCGCAAAGAAGAAGCCGAACGATGCTACCGTCACAATCGTGATGTACGTCGTGCCCATGCTGAGCACTTCCGCGTCCTGCGTGTAAAGCGCCGTAAACGGACGCGCCACGATCGCACCGAAAATTGCAAAGACCACATACGTGATCGCGGAAAGAATAATGCCGTGCGTCGCCGCGTTGTCCGCCGCCTCCTGGTCGCGCTCGCCGAGTCTGCGGGAAATGAGTGAGCTCACGCCCACGCCGGTGCCCACGCCGAATGCCACCAACAGGTTCTGAATCGGGAACGCCAGCGAGACCGCCGTCAGTGCGTTCTGGCTCACCTGCGCCACAAAGTAGCTGTCCACAATGTTGTAAAGCGCCTGAATCAGCATCGAGAACATTGCCGGCAGCGCCATCGTCAAAATCAGCGGCAGCATCTTCGCAGAGCCCATGCGGTTGTTTGCCGGGTCCTCAAGCTTCACCGTTTTTTCCGCCATAAAATCAAACTTCCTTTCTTTTTTGTAAATTCTTTTGCAAATCTCTACGCTCCAAACGCGGTTTTTCGCATGAAAAGACTTCGCCGCAAGCACGGCGAAGTACGCTGTTTAAAGCCTTTAGTTTTCATTTTGTCCGACCGTTATCCTGTTCACAGTTTAAAATCGAACTGATACAGTATAACACACTTTATTTTCCGCCGCAACACTTCGCATAAAAACGCGCATTTTCACCAATTCCGCGCCTCAAAACAAGCCCTATCGTCACAGAATATTCACCTTTTGTTCTTGCATTCGACGCAATAAATCGGTACAATAAATACAAACTGGTCATACTCTGCACAAACAGGGGATTTCCGGGAGGAAACGGGGTCGCTTTTCGCCCCGCAATATTGAAATAAGGAAGGTAGAAATTTATGGCATCCGGCAAAATCATGATCGTAGACGATGATAGAAATATCTGTGAGCTTTTAAGATTGTATATTGAAAAGGAAGGCTTTGAAACAGCCATTGCAAACGACGGTAAGGCGGCCGTGCAAATGTTTGATTCCGTCAACCCGGACCTCATGCTGCTCGACATCATGCTCCCGGAGCTCGACGGCTGGCAGGTCTGCCGCGAGATCCGCAAAAAGTCCCAGTGCCCCATCATTATGCTGACGGCCAAGGGCGAAGTGTTCGATAAAGTCCTCGGCTTAGAGCTCGGCGCGGACGATTACGTCGTAAAGCCCTTCGAGACAAAAGAGGTCATCGCGCGCATCAACGCCGTCCTCCGCCGCATTGGCAAAAAAGAATCCTCTCAGGTGAAAGAAGTTCACTATGAGAATCTCTCCATCAACCTCACAAATTATGAACTCAAGGTCAAGGGCGTCCAGATTGACACTCCGCCGAAGGAAATGGAGCTCATCTATCATCTCGCCTCGAACCCGAACCGCGTCTTCACGCGTGACCAGCTCCTCGACGAAGTGTGGGGCTTTGATTATTACGGCGATTCCCGCACCGTAGACGTGCACGTTAAGCGCCTGCGTGAAAAACTCGAAGGCGTTTCCGATAAATGGTCGCTTAAAACCGTCTGGGGCGTCGGCTATAAGTTTGAAGTGAAAGAATAAGCCGGCGAAAGGAAGGATTCCCCTTGCAAAAATCCCTGTTCGGAAAATACCTGCGCGTCACCATGGTCATCGTGCTCGCCAGCTTCATCGTGCTCGGCAGCGTCATGATGTTTGTGTTCTCGCAATACGCCAAAAACGACAAGCGCAAGCTGCTCACGCAAAGCGCCTCATCCATGTCCTCCATTACTTCTTCCGTGGACATCACGAATAACGGTGCACCGGAGCTTCTGAAAATCTTTGTGCGCACATTCTCTCTCAATATCGATGCCGATATTTTCGTCACCGATCTCGAGGGCAACGTCCTGTTCGGCGCCTATGCCAACAGCACCTCAAATATCGGCGCAAATTTCATCCCGCAGACGAAGATTTCGGCAGACATCGTAAAGCGCGCGTCCGAGGGCTCCTATACCGGCGACGGACGCAAAAACGGCATTTACGATACCCCGTACTACGTCGTCGGCGTGCCGCTTTATTCCGTCGCCGAAACATCATCTTCCGCGGTAGGGGACGAAAACAGCACCAGAGTGCCCGTCGGTGCCGTTTTTGCCGCCATGAACGCTGCCTCCCTCACGGAGTATCAGTTCGCCGCACTGCAAATGTTCCTCATCGCCGCAGCCGCCGCGTTCATTCTGGCGTTCGTTGTCGTCGGCCTCTTCTCCTACCGGCTCGTCAAGCCCCTGCGGCAGATGTCTGCCGCAGCCAAAAGCTTCGGCGACGGCGATTTCTCCATCCGCGTGCCCGTCACAAGCAACGATGAGATTGGCCAGCTTGCCACCGCGTTCAACAACATGGCAGATTCGCTCTCCGGCAGCGAAAGCATGAACCGCAGCTTCGTCGCGAACGTCTCGCACGAGCTAAAGACCCCGATGACAACCATCGCGGGCTTCATCGACGGCATTCTGGACGGCACCATTCCGCCGGAGCGCCAGTCGCATTACCTGCACATCGTCTCCGACGAGGTCAAGCGCCTCTCGCGTCTTGTCCGCACTATGTTAAATCTCTCCCGCATCGATAACGGCGAGCTGAAGCTCCGCCCAAACGATTTCGATATTTCCGAGACCGTCCTCTCCACCGTGCTCACGTTTGAAAAAAGCATCGACGAGAAAAAGATCGACATCCGCGGGCTCGATACCTTGCAGCCCATGCAGGTGCACGGCGATGAAGACCTTTTGCATCAGGTCGTCTATAACCTTGTCGAAAACGCCGTCAAGTTCACAAACACCGAGGGCTACATCTCCTTCAACGTCTCGGACAGCATCGACCGCATCGTCGTCACCATCGAAAACAGCGGCTCCGGCATTCAGTCCGATGAGCTCCCCCTCGTGTTCGAGAAGTTTTATAAAACCGATAAATCGAGAAGTCAGGATAAAAACGGTATGGGCCTCGGCCTGTACCTTGTCCGCACCATCATCAAGCTCCACGGCGGCGACATTTCCGTCTCCTCCGTCGTGAACGAGTACACCCGCTTCTCGTTCTATATTCCGAAGCCGCAGGAACCCCCGAAGCTGAAGTACAATACCGGCTCCATCCCGGTCACCGTGCCGGTCGAAGATGCCGTCATCTCGGAGCGCCCCAAAAAGGAGCACCACGGCCACAAGGATAATAAAGAGCCCGATCAGAAATAAATCCAAAAGTGGAGGTATCACACCATGGACGATTTTGAAAACAAAACCCCGGAAATGCAGGAACCTGCTTCTTCCGAAGACAATATCCCCGAAACACCGGAAACCGCGGAGACCGCTCCCGCAGAGCCCACCGTTTCTGATGAACCGGCCGCTCCCGCAGAACCGACTGTCACCCCGGAGCCGACCGTTTCCGATGTCCCCACGGCAGAGCCGCTCCCGAATGCCGAGCAAGCGCCGGAAGCCCAGCCCATCCCGAACGTGAACATTCCGCCGCAGCCGCAGCCCGTTCAGCATACCGGCTATTATCCCCCGCAGCCGCCGTATCAGCCCTACCCGTACAACACGCAGCCAAACGCCCCGCAGTACGGAAACCCGCCGTATGGCTATACAAACTACAACACCCAGCCGCAGCCGGGGCAGTACCCGCCGCCCTACGGACAAGGTGCTTATCCCCCGCCGTACCCGCAGAATATGCAAAATCCGTATCCGCATCCCGCGCCGCAAAAAAGGAAAATGCCGCTCGGGTTGCGCATCCTCATCATCGTCATGTCCGTCCTCGTCGCAGGCTCCGTCATCGGCTTTGCTTCCTACGGCATCTACGCCGCCGTGAACCGCGATTACGGCGTCACAACGCTGCCGGGCGATCCGCTCATCCCGAACTTCCCGCATGAAAACGACGGCAGCGACAGCGAAACGCCCGACGAAGACGAAACGCCCGATACGGACGACAGCTTCACCCCGCCGGACATCGCCGTCACCCCGAATACGGAGGGCATCACCTTAGATAAAGAGCCGAATACCGCCGAGCTCGATATCGACGCCGTGTACGATAAGGTCATCCCGTCCACTGTGCTCGTCATCACGCAGAGCGGCGAAACGCAGGGCACAGGCACCGGCATTTTCGCAACGGAAGACGGCTACATCATCACGAACAGCCATGTCATTTTAAATTCCAAGTCCGTTTCCGTGCAGGTCAAAACGTATGACGGTGAACTTCACGACGCCGTCGTCGTCGGGTTCGACAAAACCACCGACCTCGCTGTGCTCAAAATCGACGGCACAGGCTACATGCCCGCCGAGTTCGGCGACAGCAATGACCTGCGCATGGGCCAGTGGGTCGTCGCCATCGGCAACCCGGGCGGCGAGCAGTTCTCCGGCTCCATCACGCGCGGCGTCATCTCGGGTCTTAACCGTTCCGTCGGCTCGTACAGCTCGAACGGCATGACGTATATCCAAACCGACGCCGCCATCAATCCCGGCAATTCCGGCGGCCCGCTCGTCAATTTACACGGTCAGGTCATCGGCATCAGCTCCGCTAAAATCGTCTCCGAGCAGTACGAGGGCATGGGCTTCGCCATCCCGATCACCGGCGCAAAGAGCATCATAGACGACCTGCTTGCAGGCGGTTATGTGCAGGGCCGCGTCCGCTTCGGCATCAAAGGCACCGCCATCACCCAGATGCAGGCCGCCATGTATGACGTCCCGCAGGGCTTCATGATCAGCGAGATTGACGAAGACAGCTGCTTTAACGGCACAGACGTGCAGGCGTATGACATCATCACCGCCATCGATGATACCGAAACGAAATCGCTTGAAGAGCTCGCAAACGCACTTTTAAATTATAAGCCCGGCGATACCGCCGAGATCCACCTGTTCCGCCCGAACGAGAGCGGCGTAGGCGGCGAAGAATTCACCGTCACCGTCACCCTGCTTGAAGATAAAGGCGAAACGCAAGGCTAACACCTGCCTGCGGCAAGCGAACAAATAAAGTTTTGCTCAAGCTTTTTCAAAAGCTTGTCCGGTTCCAAGAGTGAAACCCCTTTGCCTCCCCAAAAACTAGGGTGGACTATTGAATCGTAGGGAACCCAGTTGCATGGGTTCCCTAAAAGGCGGTCTGCGATTGCCTTTAGAAATCCCTGAAAATTGCACACAATACGTCAAGAAGCGCGCAGCTCCTCCAAAAGCTGCGCGCTTCTTTTTTAATGATATATCTCTCTTTGTTCGATATAAGATTTTCCTCGCGGAAAATGATATAACGCCTTATCGAAACGCCAACACCGCGTACGTTACACCGCTTTCGTTCAGCGATGCCATGCCGCTGCCGTCCGTCGGGGCGGTTTGGGTCTGGCGCACTGTCACCTGCGCCGTGGAAAGCGTCACGCCAAGGCTGTTCTGGCCGCCTGCCGCTATGCCGGCGTATTGCTTTGTGCAGCCCGTCGTCGCCTGTGAAAACGGCTTGTCCACCGCAAAAACGATCACCGCACTCGGACTGAAGCCGAATAAGATCGTGCGCGAGGCCGCACCCGTGCCCGTGTACGTGCGCACCTCCGTCGGCGTATCTAAACGCTTTCTGCGCGTGTCATTTAAATGCAGGTTATCGTTTTGAATGTGCCCGCCAAGCTGCGACTCTATGGCTTCGTTGTCCGCCACAAAATCCACACGGCGCGGCTTGTCCGTCCCCTCCCAAAGGCAAAGGCCGAGAACCGTTGATTTTTTACTTGCTGCCATATTTCTCCTTTCCGCTCATAAAACGTCGAGCGCATTCCAAGTCTTGTTTCGAAGGTCGAGCACATTCCACGAGCTCCCCGCCGCGTCCTGTGCGTCCCACGTGTTTTTGCCAAAATCGAACACCAAACTGAGGTGCGCAGGCAAAAACGCGCGCGCTTCGCTTTCCGCCGCCGCTTCGGAAATGCCCATGGTAGAGAGCACATTTATGTTCAGCACGCCGCCCTTTTGCGGGACGAGCTTGCCGTTGATGCCTGCCGCCAAAAGCTGCTTTTGCATCGCTTCCACTGTGTGGTCTGCGGGGGTCACCGCGCCGCGGGTCAGCAGCATCGCGCGCCGGTTTTTCGTGCTGTCCACGGATGGCACCACGCGGAACAGCGATTCAAACGCTTTCAGCCCGTCCTCCTCCGCCGTCTGCACAAACGCGTCGCGCCGCACATGAGAAAGCGTATCATACACGAGTTCAAGCCCCTTTGCATACGCCGCAAGCTCTGCCGAAAGCCACTTGTCTTCGCCAAAATACAGCCCCGTTTTTTCGAGCATCGCGCGCATGCGGGTTTCCAGTTCCGTCATTTGCCCTCCTTACTGCGTCTCCAGCACATTTACAGCGCCCGCCGTGACGATCTCCCCGGCGTTCGGCGTAAAGTCCGCCACGCTCGCCGGCACCGTGCAGTTTTGTGCTACGCCCGTCTCCATCACCGCATGGATTAGCCCCGCCGTCACAAACGGCTCGCCCACCTCAAACGCATTCAGGTACGCCGTGATTGCCGCCGTGCACGATGCTTTCGCATCTTCAAACGCGCACCCGTCCTTCGGCTTCACGTAAACTGTCACCGGCTTTTTCACAGCCACCGCTGCAGCCACCGTCACGTCCACACTGATCTCCTTGAGCTTTTCGAGCGTCTCTCCGACTTTTCCGAGCACCTCGTCCGTCACCGCGCCGTTGTCGCCGTACAGGTACACTGCCACCGTGTTCACACCGTTTGCGCGCGGCACCACCTGAACGCTTTTCACGCCCGGTGTCATCAGCGCCGCACGGCGGTACGTCTCCGTGTTCGAGCCGTTCGGCAGTGCGTAAAAGCACCGCAAAAGGCGCGTGCGCAGCGCTTCGTCGTCCTCTTTATCCGCGCCGCCCGTAAACGGCACATCGTTCGTCACGCTTTCAATGCCCGCTGGCGGCGTGATGAGCGTGTTCACCGCACCCTTTGCCGCGTTGCCGCGCCTGCCGCCCAAAACCGCCTGCGCCGCCGCTGTCACCGTCAGTGCGCCTGCGGGCAGCACAGCCGCCTCCGTCGTCTCATATTCCACCGCGTTTTCGCCGCTTACCGCACACACCGTGCCCGCGGGGATCTCCGCCGCGTAGCTCAGCGCCGTTCGGCGCGAAAACGTCAGCGTGCCCACAGATTTCACCGCGTCCTTGCGCACAAGCCCGCGCTCTTCGGCGTGCAGGTCAAGCGCCTCGCCCGCCGCCGTCTGCGGAAAGCAATTCAGCTTCAGCGATTCCGCCGCGCACAGCACCGTATACAGCTCGCCCGCCAGTACCTTCAGACGGATCGAAACGTCCGCCGCGTCCTCGGGCTCCACGCCCGCCAGCGTTTTGTATTCCGCCGCCATGTGCGCATAAATTTCCTCAAATTTCACACTTTCGCCCCTTTCACCGCAATCTCCCCCGTGCCGAGCATCGTCTGGAGTCCGAAGATAAACCGCTCCCCTTCGCGCCGCACGGAGACCGCCTCAACACCGGCTAAGGGCAACAGCGCCGCCTGCGCATACCGCAGCGCCCGCTCCTCGGCGTGCTCGTCCGCTGCATCCAGCATATAAAACCGGCTGCCGAGCACGCGGTCATAGCAAAACGCGCCGCGTTTTAGGCAAATGCGGTTATACGCGCGCTGCATAAGCGCGTTAAGCCCCTCGGCCGTCTTCGGCAGCCCTGTCGCCGCCGCCTGCGTTATGCCGTTTAAAATCACGACCTCCACGCTATTCCTCCTTTTTCTCAAACACCTGCCCATTGATGACGACCGTGCCGTCGAGCTTCAAAACGATCTCCGCACCGCCCGCTGAGAACAGCCGCACCTCGCCGGGCAAAAGTGTTCCCGCGTCGTTCACAACGCCAAGGCACACACCGCCGGTCATCACAGCCTCCGTACCCTGCGGCACGCTCACCGCCATGCCGTACGGCACCGTTACAGTCGGTGCACGGCGCTCCAGCTCCGTGCAGACGGAAATCTCCCCGCCGCCCGTCGTCACAACGCCCGTTTTCACGCTTTCGGCCTTTTCCGCCGTCTCATTTTTCGTCAGCCACATGTTCATGCCTCCTTTAAACCGGTTCAAAATGCAGCTCGGTCTTCACGTCTTTCCCGCGCAGCAAAACATTTTTGGAGATGAGCCGCACCTCGCCAAGCTCCTCCGTCCGCATCGTGTCCCCCATGTTCCCGTCTATATAAGAAGCACACGTCAGCTTTAGTCGCTTTGCTGCCCTGCGGCTTTCATTTAAAAGCGCCGTCGGTGCTGTTTTCGCATAGGCGGAAAGATACCGCACGCGCACCTGTGGGGCCAAAGGATCGTGATATTCCGCGCTGTATGCGCCCGTCTGCGCGTTTTGCACCGTAACGCCGCTCAGCATTTTGTACGGGCAAAAAATCACCTCCCGCGCCGTCACCCGGTCGGGCTTCACCGTTTTCGGCACGTAGCTTTCAAAGTGCACGTCGCCGTTTTTGTCCGTATACGGTGTACAGTTTAGATATCTCTCAGAGAACGTTTGCAGCGCTTCAAAACAGCTCACGCCCTTTTCTACGGTCAAAACGCCCTCCACCGGCCGCCTGTCGCCGCCCACGGCGTGCAGCCCCAGCGGCATCAGATACATCCGCTCCAAAAGCCGCAGCGAGGGCAATCTAAGCTCCATCGGTGCCGCCTCGTTGTCGAGCAAAAGCGCCGCGCGGCTGCGCAGGGAGAAGACCTCCGTACGCGCGCCGTTCTGGCATTTCACACGGTGTTCGTCCACGATGCCGTCAAAGATCACCGCGCCGTCCTTTTTAAGCACCGCCCCCACGGGCTCTTCCGTAAAAAGCCGCTTCCCCGCACTAAACCGCACCGTCAGACTGTCCGCCACCGTGTCCGCGTCGCTTCTTAAAAGCCATTCGCTCGGCTCCGCTTTCGGCGAATGTTTTTCACCGCTTGCAAACACAAACTCAAGCGAAAAATTCGTCACGGAACATGCACCTCCTCGCCGTCTTTCAGCGCCGCAATACACGCGATATGCCGGTTATTCTCCGCCAAGCGGTCAATCGAAACGCCCGTAAAATACGCGTAATCCCACAGGCTCTCGCCCGCCTTCGCGCGGTATGTCCGGCCGGAGACCGCTTCGCTTTTCCCCGCCGTCTCCACAAAAGCGAACGTGTACGGCACCGTGTTTTTCTCCGGCACGCCGATAAGCGCAAGCTCGCTCAAAACCGCCTCAAACGGCCTATGCCCCGGCAAGTACAGCGTCTCTGTTTCACCGAAAAGCGCCTCTAACTCGCGGTAAACCGCCATCGCATTCTCCCCGGTGAAGTGCCCCGTGCCCGCTACGCGCACCTTGCGCTTGCCGACCGCCTCCACACGTTCTTCGCCGTCAACACCCACCGTCTCACGCAGCAGGCACGCCCGCTCGAGTTTTAATTCCGTCGGGTTCATCGGAAACACAAAGCTGCCAAACTGCATCGTCATCAGGTTCATGCAAACCTCCTGTCCGCACGAAGCAGCGCGGGATATCGCTGCTCCTCGCGCTCCAAAATGCCGGAGAGCGCCTGTGCGTTTTTGTTTTCTTCTTCCACCTTATGCCTCCGTTCCGCTTTGTGTTCGCTGTGTGATTTTTTCACACGCACCCGCTTCTATCACAAGCTTATTTTCGCTCGCCGCTTTCAAAACGCAGTGTGTGTACCGCGCGCCGCCTGTTTGCAGTGTGAATTCGCCGGGGAGCGCCTCCTCGCCGCCCGAAAACCCGTGCAGCACAATCGTGTACACCGCTTTGCCCGCCACCGCCGCATACGGATTTTCCTCGCCGATGGCGTAATAGCGCTTGACCTTCGCTTCGTGCGAAATTTTCACCGCGTCCGCCGTAAATACCTTGTCGCCGATCATCACCGCCGCGCGTGCGTTATCCGCCGCACCCGTCGCCGCCTGCACCGTGCAAAGCGTCACAAGGCAACTGAGCGCCGCCGAGTACGTCGTCTCGCTCCGCTTCACACTGCGCAGCGCACACGGCAAAGACGATACCGCCGCACACACCGCGTCAAACAGCCGCGCGTGGTCGTCCCTTTCGCGCGCATACAGCTGCACGCCGAGCACCGTTTCAAACACACCGTCCGCGTTTTCCTCCTGCATCACGCCCACCGTCACCGCGGCACGCTGCGGAAGCCTTTGCAGCGTGCCCGTAAACGCCGGGCGCACCGCGCAGTCCGGCAAAAGCACTTTCAGCTTTTCCGCAAGCGCCGCACTAAGCTCCGTTCCCGTCATCTTTTTCCTCCTTTTCCAGCACCGCGCGCACGTAAAGCGCCCCGCAAATCCCGCTTTTTTCCTCGGCATATAAAACACGGAACGTCTCGCCGCCCACAGTCAGCCTCGCGTTCTCCGCGCCGCAAAGCACTTTGCTATCGCCGAAGTAGACATATAGCGGCTTCATCGCCCCGCCGAACGTCTCCGTTTCCGCCTGCAAGGCCGTTTTGTCTTCCTTCAGGCGATGCACAACGCCGCGGCAAACGACCTTCTCTCCGCTTATCTCCGCCGTCATCTGCTGCGCCCTCAAAAATACATTTCTCACACCGTGCCCTCCGTCACGCCGAAATAGAAATCCTCGTCACGCAAAAGCCCGGACACCGCCCGCTCGCACTGCTTTGCATAGGCGAGCGCCTTTTCGCTGCCTTTGTCAAATTCCGCGCGCACCTCGCCCGCCGTCAGGCTTTTCGGCGATGCTGCTTCCTCCAAAAGCCAAAACTGATACGCCGCCTGCGCTGCAGCCGCTGCACAAAGCGCCTCCTCATGCGCGTTTTCTTCCTCTTCAGTGCAGCAAAGGCGCGTTTTCAGCCGCTGCACCGCATCGCCGCTCAGCATCAAAAGCAGGTCTTCGCGGTCGTCATTTGTCAAAAGCTTCAGCCGTTCCAGCACGTTTCGTATCTCCATTTGCCCCTCCTTTTTTAATTCGGCAAAGCCGTACCAAAGCGGTACGGCTTGCCGGAATCGAATAAAATCAGTAGCTAAGGCCCTGTGCGGCGCCGCCGTAGATCTGTGCAAAGCCCGCCACGGCGCTCACGGCCGCGCGCTCCATCTGGCGGTCGATGAGCTTGTCGTAGTCGGTCAGCACATCGCCCGCCTGCACCATCTCAAGCGCACAGTTCTTGTCGAGCGCAATGATCTTCTTCGCGTCCATGGACGGCACATGGATGAGCGTCGCGCCAAGCGGCGTGATGAGCTTGCCCGCACCCTTAATGTTGAGGCTCGCCTGCGCGTCCTTAAACTCCGTGATCTTAAGGAGCGCCTGCAAAGCAGTCGTTCCGGCCAGGATCGTATTGAAGTTGTAGTCGGAAAGCTTGCCCCACAGCGTCACAAGGTCGTTGTAGGTCGGCGCAGCGGTAAGCGCCGTCACGGTGATGCCCGTATTCGTGCCGTCGCCGTTTAACAGCACGTCCACTGCGTCCTTCATCTGTCTGCGCGCAATGTACGCACCGATCTGACGCAGAATGACCGTAAAGAGGTCCAGTCTGTGGTGGCGCAGCGCTTCGTAGGAGCTGACAATCAGTCTGCCGCGCTTATGCAGCGTTACAAGCGAGCCCGCCGTCTTGATGACTGTCTCCGGAATGGCCGCGCCCTCCGCTACGGGGTCTTCAATCTTCTGGTCAGAAGCCGTCGCCGTCTGCACGGTGCGGTAATCGAGCGTGTCGATCTTCGTCACGGTCGCCGCGATGTCCGGCAGGGAAGACGCCATCTCCATGCCCTGGCGCACTGCGCGGGCGACGTATTCCGGGAACAGCGCCGCGCTCTGGGAGGAGGTGAAAAACTTCTCCACGGTGTCGCAGTTCGCACCGCTCACACGAATGCCGAAGCGTTTAAGCTGTCTCTGGTACGCGTCAAGCCCTGCAAACGGTGTGCCCGCGTAGTTCTGGGAGCCGTCCAGCTCCTCCAAAACCTGTGTAAAATTCTTGCCCGGTACGCCGTACATGCCTTTTTCGAGTGTAATGTTTTCAAATGCCATCGTATGATCCCCTTTCTTAAATGCGGAACGCGCCGTCGTCTGCCGCGTTCGTGTCTTCCGTCTTTTCCGCTGCCAGCTGCGGCATTACGGGCATTTTCCGCTCCGCCGCCTTTGCGAGCGCCGCCGCCATTTCTTCCAGTTCTGCAATGCCGAGCGACTTTGTGATCGCCTCCGTCAGTCCGCGTTTAAACTCCGGCTGCGCCACGGCGCTCAGCTTATAGATGCGTTCGCACAGCGCCGCACGGTAGCGGTCGCCGCACTCCGCGCGGTCGAAAAGCGCTTTCAGCTCCGTTTTGAGCATGTTGAGCTCCTCCTTCGCCACCGTCACGCTGTCTTCGCCGTCCGCGAGCTTTTTTACAATGTCGTACACCGTTTTGACCTCCTTTTTCTTCTCCGATTCTTCAAAGCGCGGCGAAAATTTCTTCACCACGCCCGCCGCACGCTGTGCAGGCACTGCCACGAATGAGAATTCATACGCGTCCGCCGCGCCGCTTAAAATACGCACACAGCGCTTGCCGTTGTACGTTTTCCCCGGCACGTGCACGCAGCTTTCCGCGCCGCACACGGAGCACACGCGCTTTTTCACTGCGCATCCCACGCTGACTTCCTTGCGTATGCCGCTTTCAATGGATTCAATAAACGCTTTCGTCCCGTCGTTTCGCGGCACATACGCCTGTGCAGTGAGCTGCGCATACGGCTCGTTTAAAGATGTTACCTTTCCGGGAATTTCCTTCACCGCAGCGTCAAACACGCGCGCCGTCTGATTTTTGCTCGTCGGCTCGTGGTCTAAAATGCCCGTCTTGCCGACAAACAGCTTCGCAAGCTCCTCGAGTGTCTCTTTCGTAAAGCACTCACCGTCTCTATCCACCTCGTTGTCGCACAAAACGACCGAAAACGTGTACACCTCCTCCGGCTTATAGGCGCGGCGCGTGTAAAGGTTGATCTTCTCCATCGCCGCTTTATCCGGCTGTACCGCCGTTACAGTTTCGCTCAAGCTTCCCCCTCCTTTAAAAGCTGCTCCGTCTTCGCCATGAGATACGCCGCGTTCGCGTGATCGACTTCGTCCTGCATCGTGATCTCATTCCAATCAATTTCCACCGTGTCGTCAAGACCATTTAGCCGCAGCCACGTTTTGCAGATCTTCAAAACCGCCGGCTCCAAAATTCTGCGGTACGCCGTCAGCTCGCTCGTCAGCATGTCCGCCTGCTGGCTCGACATGCGCTCCGTCGAGGACCACGAAAGCCCCAGCAAAAACGGCGGAATGCCCATTTTCGCCACAATCTGCTCCAGCATCTGCCGCACGGGCACTTCGCTGTCCATCTGCTGCCCGTCCGCGCCGATGGCTTTAATCTGCACGTCGCCCACCGCCACAAAGTCGCTCACGCCGGGGCCGTGCATCGCACGGCTCCACTCCTTTGCAAGCTGCCCCGCGCGGTCACCCGCGTTCATGTAGCCCTCGTTTTTGCACGTCACCGCAAAGCGCACATTGCCCATACGCTCCCAGTTGATGCCGACGGTGCGGTAAATTTTCAAAAGCACCTCGCTCACAAACGGCAGGCCCTTTAAAATGGAGCTTCCCATCGCGCTGCCCGGCATCGGGTTTAACGCCGAAGTCAAAATGAGCTCCGGGTAGCGGCACGGCTCCGCACGCCCGTCCCTTACGACGAACACGCCCGTTTCAAGCGGCGAGATGAGCCGAATCTCGAGGTCTTCGAGCGATGCATTATACAGCGCCCGAATTTCCCCGTTTGCGAGTACGATCTCCCCAATTGCATTGCCATACGTTAAAAGCTGCTCAAAATAGACCGATAAAAAGTTATCGATGCCCATGTTGCAGCCGTTTACGGGCACGGTTTTTAAAAACCCGCGCAGCGCGTTTTCCGTGTGCTTTTCGGGGCAATACACCTCAAACCCGCCGATAAGACGCACCAGCTTGTAAATTGCCGCGTCGATGATCGGCACCTGCTCGCGCAAGGCACGGTACAGTGCACGCTCGCCTGCCGTCACCGGCAGCACCGGCGGGTACCCGCCCTGCGTCTGCACCGAAACGGCCGTGCGCTTCTCCTTTTTCAAAAATCCCAAATGCTAACTCCTTTCCCCGTCTCCCTTTGCACCGCGCAGGCAAAGCTTTCGCCCGCGCCGAGCACCGTGGAGACAAAATAGCGGATGTCGTCCATGGCATGGTCATTCTCCTTCACAGGCACATCCCGCGCGCCGTCGTCTGCCCAGCGGTAGAGGGAAAACTCCCGCACCGCGTCCACGCAGCCCTTTGTCACCTTGATCTGCCCCGTGCGCAGCGCCGTTGCCGTCATGCGGATGCCGTTTAAAACGTCGTTTTTCGCCGCCGTCACTGCAAAACCACGGCTCTGCAAAAGTGTGATAAAGCTCGCCGCCGAGGGGTCGCATACGATGACATCGGGCGTTCTGCCGCGAATGAGCTCCAAAAAGCCCTTAAAGTGCTCCTCGTCCGTGCGCCGCGTGTTTTCAAGCCGCGCGTCAAAGTAATACTCGTCTACGCGGTACCACACGCCGCACAAAAGCCCCCAAAGGCCCATAGAGGTCGGGTTTACCGTGCCGTAATCGATGGACACCGCGTACCGCTCAAAGTCCGCTTTCGGCACTTCGCACAGGAGGTCAAGCGCAAACGGGTAAATCAGTCCCGTCGCCGCCGTCCACTTGCCCTCGATGAATCGGCTGTAAAACGCACCCGAAAACATCGTTCGGTAGCGCTTTCGCACATCTTCACTGAGCGATGGGTTGTCCTCCATCGTAAAGTGCAGGTAAAGCGCGTTTCGGCTCTCGGCTTTCAAAATCCACTCGCGGTAAAACCAGTGCTGCGGGTGCTCCGGGTTGCAGTTGAACCACAGCTTCGCGTTTTTCAGCGAACAGCGCGCAATGCCCTGCTCCACAAAAGAGCGCGGCATCAGCGCCACCTCGTCAAACAAAACGCCGCCGAGCGTCATGCCCTGAATGAGCGCCGCGCTCGATTCATCTCGTCCTCCGAAAAGGTAAAAGCGGTTTTCTCTGCCCTGATACGATAGGATAATCTCGTTCTCTGCCTGCCGCACGCGCATGGAAAAGCCCATAGACTTTAGCTTTGGTATAAGCTCCGCGACCACATTTCTCCGCACAGAACGGATCGTTTTGCCGCACACCGCAAAGCTCGTATTTTGAAAGCGTGCCATCGCCCACAGAAAAAAAGATATCCCCATACAGGTGGTTTTGCCGCTGCGCACCGCGCCGTCGCAGATGACGGCAAGCTTATTCCGGTGCGGGCTTTTTTCGCCCCACCAGCACAAGACCTGCATCTGCTTTTCGGAAAACGGCGTCACGGCTTATCCCCGTCTTTCAGCGCCGCCGCACCGCTTTCAATGGCGGAGAGCAGCGCCTGTGCACCCGTCCCGCTCGTCTCGAGCTCGCTGAGGAGCCGCAGCGCTTCGATCCGGTCGAAAAACCGAATTTCCATGCCGCCGTTTTTCGGTCTGCGAATTTCGGAGACGGCGAACAGATCCATGTTTTTCAGCGTGCGCGGGTTCACGTCCTCGCAAAAGAGCAGCCTTACGGCATCATGAATGCCGCCGAACGCCAATCTGCGAAAGCCCTCCTTCGCCGTTTCGTTCACCATGTTCCACATCCTCTCTGAAAGTTTTGAAGCGCCAAACGGCGTTCGTTTATTCGTCCGCCTGTTTGTCTCTTCACCCATACCCCCAAAACGCAGAAAAGTTTCCCTCAAAAGGGAAACTTTTCAAATTCATGTCCTCCGATGTCCTACAATGTCCTCTGATGTCCTGCAATGTCCGGCGGTTTTTATTTAATTTCAGACTCCCTCTGATTGAGGAAAAGGAAGAGATAATGCGCGTCAACGCATGTTCACAGCTATATAAAAAGGGCGGCATTGAGCCGCCCTTTCAGGGAACCTATGCAACTGGGTTTCCTAGGCTAAACAGTCCCCCGGACTGTTTAGCCTACCTTTCTGGTTTTTTGTTAGGCAATAAGATTTCGCTTTCTGCGGAAAGCGACTTAGGGCGCTGCCCTAAGAACCCGCAAGTTTTCTGAAGAAAACTTGACCAAAGACTTTATTTGTCGTTCTCCGTGAGCACATCGTGCATCAAAAACGGCAGACATTTCTCGAATTTCACGCCCCAAATGGTGTTGTCACCGCATGCTTTTCTCGTTTCTTCTATGCACTTTGCGGTGTACCGCACGGCGGCGGCACAGGCTTCTTTTACCGTTTTGCCGTTTAACATCGCCCCCAGCATCACGGCCGCGAAAATATCCCCCGTGCCGTGGTATTTGCCCGGCACGCGGTCGGAAAGCACCAGCGCTGTCTCGTCTTTTTCCCTATCGTAGCACGCCGCGCCGATTTTCTTCCCGTCCGTATACGCACCCGTCAAGATGACGATCTTCGGCCCAAAGTCGGAAAGGGCTTTCATTACTCTTTTAAGCTCCTTTTCGTCATACGGCCCGTTCTTAAACGGCTCGTGCAAAAGGCAATACGCCTCTGTCATGTTCGGCGTTAAAATGTCCGCTTTTTCGCAAAGCCTCGTCATGCTCTGCGCCGTTTCTTTATTAAAAATGCCGTACAGTGTGCCGTTGTCGCCCATCACGGGGTCTACAAGGCGCAGCGGACGGCTGTGTTCGTCCGTAAACAGCTCGAAGATTTCCCGCACAGTGTCAATCTGCTCGCGGCTGCTGAGGTACCCGGAGCAGATGCCCTCAAACGCGGCCCCCTCGCGCTTCCAGTGCTGTGCCGTTTTCAGCATATCGTCCGTCAAATCGCGGTACACGGGATCTTTAAAGCCGCCGTGTGTGGAAAGCACCGCCGTCGGCAGCACGGATGTCTCGCACCCCAAGGCGGACAGCACCGGCAGCATCACCGTAAGCGAGCATTTCCCCGCACCGGAAAGATCGTTGATGACCGCCGCGCGGCGCGGTTTTTCTTCTGTATTTAAAAACTGCATCGGGTTTTTCCCTCATTTCAAAAGTATTTCCGCTTTTATTGTAACCGCGGCGGAAAATAAAGTCAATTAGCGGTTTACAGGTGAAAAAAAGAATGGTAAAATAAAGGGTACACGTACAGGCATGCCCTGCACCCGCGAAAGGAGCTTTCTATGAAAACCGAAAAGCAACGCAAGCTCATCGTTCGCATCGGCGCGGCGATTTTGGCCGGGCTGATGATCCTCTCGGCACTTTCCGCCGTACTATTCAGTTGAATACATTCAACCGTAGAAAAATTAACCCCTTGAAAATACATTGTAAAGGAATGATCCACCCATGAGTAAACCGAAGTATTATATTTCGACGGCTATCGCCTACACCTCCAGCCGCCCGCACATCGGCAACACGTATGAGATCGTGCTCGCCGACAGCATTGCGCGCTATAAGCGCATGGAGGGCTACGATGTCTACTTCCAGACCGGCACGGACGAGCACGGCCAGAAGATTGAAGAAAAGGCCAATGCCGCCGGCATCACCCCGAAGGAATATGTCGACAACGTCGCGAAGATTGTCAAGGCGAACTGGGACGTGATGAACACATCCTACGATAAATTCATCCGCACCACGGACGATTACCACGAAAAGCAGGTACAAAAGATCTTTAAAAAGCTCTACGAGCAGGGCGATATTTATAAGGGCCACTACGAGGGCATGTACTGCACGCCGTGTGAGTCCTTCTTCACCGAGTCCCAGCTTGTCGACGGCAAGTGCCCGGACTGCGGCGGCGAGGTCAAGCCCGCAAAGGAAGAAGCGTACTTCTTCAAGATGAGCAAGTATGCAGACCGCCTCATCGACCACATCAATAAGCACCCGGAGTTTATTCAGCCGCCGCAGCGCAAAACGGAAATGATGAACAACTTCCTCCTGCCCGGCCTGCAGGATCTCTGCGTTTCCAGAACCTCCTTCAAGTGGGGCATTCCGGTCGATTTTGACGACAAGCACGTCGTGTATGTTTGGCTCGACGCGCTCACAAACTACATCACCGGCATCGGCTACGACTGCGACGGCAACTCCACCGAGCAGTTCAAGCGTGATTGGCCGGCAGACCTGCACCTCATCGGCAAGGACATCATCCGCTTCCACACCATCTACTGGCCGATTTTCCTCATGGCGCTCGACCTGCCGCTGCCGAAGCAGGTGTTCGGTCACCCGTGGCTTCTGATGAACGGCGGCAAAATGAGCAAATCGAAGGGCAACGTTATTTACGCAGAAGACCTTGTAGACCTCTTCGGCGTAGACGCGGTGCGCTATTTCGTCTTGCACGAGATGCCGTTTGAATCCGACGGCACCATCACGTGGGATCTGATGATCGAACGCACGAACTCCGACCTTGCAAACACGCTCGGCAACCTTGTAAACCGCACCATTTCCATGACAAACAAGTACTTCGGCGGCGTTGTAGAGAACAAAAACGTCGTAGAAGATGTCGATAACGATTTAAAGAGCGTTGTGCTCGCCACAAAGAACAGCGTGCAGACGAAGATGGATCAGCTGCGCGTGGCAGATGCCATTTCCGAAATCTTCACGCTCTTCAAGCGCTGCAATAAGTACATTGACGAAACGATGCCGTGGGCGCTTGCAAAGGACGAAGCGAAAGCCGACAGACTTTCCACCGTTCTCTATAATCTTGTGGAAAGCATCACGATCGGCGCGGCGCTCCTCACACCGTTTATGCCGGACACAGCAGAGAAGATCGTCGCACAGCTTGGCACGACCTTGCGCGCATACGATACGCTCGATACGTTCGGCGTTTACCCGAATGGGGGTAAAGTAACAGACAAGCCGGAGATTCTCTTCGCCCGTATCGACCCGAAGGAGATGGGCGAGAAGATTGCCGCTGTGGAAGCGAAGTACGCTCCGAAGGAAGAGCCGAAGAAGGAAATTGAGGGTCTTGCCCAGATCAATATTGAAGACTTTGCAAAGGTTGAGCTGCGCGCCGCAAAGGTCGTTGCCTGCGAGCCGATCAAGCGTGCAAAGAAGCTCTTGAAGCTCACGCTCGACGACGGCACCTCCACACCCCGCACGGTCGCGTCCGGCATCGCGAAGTGGTATAAGCCGGAAGACCTCATCGGTCACACCGTCATCGTCGTCGCGAACCTGAAGCCCGCCGTGCTCTGCGGCGTGGAAAGCCAGGGCATGATCCTTGCGGCAGACGCAGGCGAGGACGATGTGCGCGTCGTATTTGTGGACGGCACCCCGGCAGGCTCCAAAATTCGCTAAGGAAAATCCCTATGATATTTGATTCCCACGCACATTACGACAGCGAGCAGTTCGACATCGACCGTGACGAGCTGCTCGGCTCCGTGCTGCCGCAAAAGGGCGTCGTTGCGGTAATCAATATGGCAGCCGATTATGAAAGCCTCAAAAAAACCGTGGCGCTCTGTGAAAAATACGATTATATCTACGGTGCAGTCGGCATCCACCCGGAGTGCGCAAACGACCTGCCCGATAACTGGCTTTCGGACGTGGAAGCGCTGCTTTCCCACCCGAAGATCGTCGCCGTCGGCGAGATCGGCTTCGACTACCACTGGGAGGACGAGTGCCCGCGCGAAAAGCAGAAAGAGGTGCTTATCGCCCAGCTGGAGCTCGCGAAAAAGCACGACCTGCCCGTTGTCATCCACGACCGCGAGGCCCACGGCGATATGATGGACATTCTGCGGAAATACAAGCCGAAAGGCGTCGTGCACTGCTTTTCCGGCAGTGCGGAATTAGCACAGGAGACCGTAAAGCTCGGCATGTACATCGGCCTTGGCGGTGTTGTGACGTTTAAAAACGCGCGCCACAGCGTGGAGGTGGCAAAGACCATCCCGCTCGACCGCCTTTTGACCGAAACGGACGCGCCCTACATGGCGCCCGTGCCATTCCGCGGCAAGCGCTGCGACAGCTCCATGATCCCCTACGACGCGGCGAAGATCGCCGAAGTGCGCGGCATCACGGCGCAGGAGGTTTTGGAAACCGCCTGCGAAAACGCCTGCCGCCTTTTCGGTATCACGCTGCCGAGCGCCGCAAAATAAAAGGAGCGATCATCTTGACCATCACGTATGAATACGGCCTCGAGGCGTTTGATGCCATGCTGCATTTTACGGCAGAAGCCGTAAAAAACGTACCGCATGTGGTGATGACGGTCGTCAGCACCATGCCCGCAGAGGACATTGAAGCCTGCCGCAAGCTGTGCGAAAACGCCGGCGCCAAGTTCCGCGTACGCGAGTATATCTCCGAATAACTGCATAAAATAACGAAAGCAGAGTGCTCAATCCGAACACTCTGCTTTTTGTTTTGTGATTTTAGTTTAATTTAATCTTGAATGTGATCGGCTTATCGGACGTGTAGTTCGTCTTGATATGCAGCCCGTTTTCGTCGCGCGTCCACGCGGGTGCATCGTCTGTGCCGAGCACCGAAACGCGCTCGACTAAACCGTGGTACACCGTACCGGCGGTGTGCTCCTGCATACGCAGGGAGTGAATGTGGTATTCGCCGTTGTCGTTCGCCTTCAGCGCGATGGCAAAGAGCGTATCTCCCTTTGCCGTAAAACGGAAATCCTCGCCCGTAAAGTTCTTTTTCACGCCGTCGGAGAAGCCGCCGTCCTGCACCTTTGTGGGGCCTTCGCCGAACGTCCTCCACACGTGCGTGTCATAAATTGCTTCGCCGTTCACCTGCATCCAGTCGCCGATGGCAGTCAGCACCGCGGTGTCCTCATCGGAGATGGTGCCGTCCGCTTTCGGGCCTACGTTTAAAAGCAGCGCACCGTTTTTGCTGACGATGTCCACAAGGTCGCAGATGATGTCCCCCGCCGGGCGGAAGTCGTTGTTTTCCGTGTAGCACCAGGAATTCAGCGCAATGGCGGTATCGGTCTGCCAGAAATACGGCTTGATGTCCGCCATTTGCCCGCGCTCAATATCCGGCACCGCCGTGCCGAACATGTACGCATCGAATTTATAATCGATGGCAACCTCCTCGCCCCATTCCGCAGCGCGATTATAATAGTACGCCGCCGCTTTTTTGAGGTACGGCTTTGCCGCCTCCTGCTGAATCCACCAGTCAAAATAGAGAATTTTCGGGTGATAATTGTCGATGAGTTCGCACGTGCGCACAAGCCAGTCTTCCATGAATTCTTCAGAGGGCTTGCCGTCGATGGCATCGAAATTCTCCGGGTCGGGCATGGAGGGCCAATAGAGGTCGTCGCGGTCCGGGTTTTGCGGCATATCGCTCTCAAACTTTTTGCCGTTGCTCATGAAGAACCAGTGCTCAATGCGGTGCGAGGATACCCCAAGCGTCATGCCCTGCGCTTCCACGGCCGCTTTCAGCTCGCCGACTATATCGCGCTTCGGTCCCATCTCGTAAGCGTTCCAGTGCGAAATATTTGAGCGGTACATCTGGAAACCGTCATGGTGCTCCGCCACCGGCACAACGTATTTTGCGCCCGCCTTTTTAAAAAGCGCAGCCCATGCGTTCGGATCAAACTTTTCCGCCTTAAACATCGGAATGAAATCTTTGTAGCCGAAATTCTTGTGTGCACCGTAGGTTTTGATATGGTGCTCGTAGACCTTGGAGCCCTCTATGTACATGTTACGCGGATACCATTCGCTGTCAAACGCCGGCACACTGTACACGCCCCAGTGGATGAAAATGCCGAACTTCGCCTTTTGATACCACTTCGGCGTCTGCCAGCTTGAAAGGGACGCCCACGTGTCTTTGTACGGCCCCTTTTCGATCACGTCGTCAATGTTCTGCAATGCTTTTTTCATATCGATCATACTATTTTCCTCCCAAAAGGAACTTTTCTCTTCCCCATTATATCAGCACATCGGAAATTTACAAGACAAAAGCCGACGGAAACCCGCCGGCCTTTTGCTGTTATTTGCTTCTGTAATAGACGTCGTTTAATTCTTTGAGCCACTTTTTGTCGATGCCGTCGAGCTGCTCCTGCGTGACGCGGAACGCCCAGTTGCCGTTCGGCACGCCGGGCACGTTCATTTTTGTGTCCTTGCCGAAGCCGCAGAGGTCCTGCACCGGCACGATGACCGTATTCGCGGGGCTCTGCCACAGCGTACGGATAATGGCATGGCAAGAAGCACTTTCGCTGCCGCCGACCGCCCAGTCGCCGCCGGGGAACGCACAGTATTTCAGCGCATGCTCGCGCTCATACGGCTGCGCCTCCCACAGCCAGCCGAGCACGGTGTTGTTATCGTGCGTGCCGGTATAGGCCACGCAGTTTTTCGGGTAGTTGTGCGGCATGTGCATGTTGTCCTTGCCTTCCATAAACGCAAACTGCATCACGCGCATACACGGCAGCTGCGTTTTTTTCAGCAGGTCGATCACACCGTCGTCGATGATGCCGAGGTCCTCGGCAATGATCTTTGGGTCTTTGAACGTGCGGTTCACGGCGTCGAAGAAATCCATCTTCGGGCCGTCGAGCCACTGCCCTTCTTTGGCGGTCTCCGCTTCGGCGGGCACGGCCCAGTAGGCGGAAAACGCGCGGAAGTGGTCGATGCGCACGGCGTCAAACAGCTTAAAGCACGCGCCGAGGCGATCCATCCACCAACGGTAGCCGTCTTTTTTCATCTCTGCCCAGTTATAAAGCGGGTTGCCCCACTTCTGGCCGAACTCGCTGAAATAATCCGGCGGCACGCCCGCCACGTTCTTCGGCTCGCCGTCCTCTGTCAGGTCGAACAGATGGCGGTTCGCCCAAACATCGGCACTGTTTCTCGCAACGTACATCGGCAGATCGCCGATGATCTTCACACCTTTGCTGTTTGCATATTTTTTGATCTTCTTCCACTGCTCGAAGAACGTGTACTGGATGAACTCCATGAAAAGCACAGTCTCGGCCTGCTCCTCCATCGCTTTCGCGACGGCTTCGGGGCGATGAAGCTTCAGGTCTTCGTCAGCCCAGTCATACCACTCTGCGCCGATATTCGCTTCTTTCAAGATGATATACAGCGCGTAGTCCGGCAGCCAGCTCTTGTTTTCCTCGGCGAACGCACGCACCTTATCGCGGTAGGCTTCGTCCGTACGGGTAAATGCGCGGTATAAGACCGGAATGCGGCGCAGCTCCAGAAAATCGAACGCGGCGGAATACGGGTTTGCGTACATCTGCTCGCGCAGCTCGTCGTCTGTCAGTAAGCCCTCGTCGCGCAGCTGCTCGAGGTCAATGAAATTGCGGTTGCCCGCAAACGCCGAAATGCTGGCGTACGGCGAATTGTACGCGTCGGTCGGCGTGAACGGCAGCACCTGCCAATAGGTGCAGCCGGTGTCACTCAAAAAGTCGATGAACTCTTTCGCTTCCTTACCAAAGCAGCCGATGCCGTAGGCACCGGGCAGGGAGGAAACGTGCATCAGTACACCGCTTGCTCTTTTATTCATGGGCTTCTCCCTTCTTTTGCATAAATTGCTCAAATATCGAGACGCTATATCTCATAAACTTGTATAAGTATACCATACTTTACTGGGATATTCAATGGTAATCTTACACAGATTTCAGGGAGAACTTTTGAATTGTACGTCATTCGATAAGGAGCACCACGGCGCTTACGTCGTCCTCGTGCCCGTCTGCGCGGTCTTTTACGGCGCGCTCCACAATGCGCTCGGAAAGCGCCTGCGGGTCGTCGTCCTCATAGTTTGCGATTAAGTCGCACAGCCACTCCGTGCCGGAAGCCGTCACGCCGTCCGAGACCATGACGAGCATATCGCCCGCATCGAGGTCTTTTTCGCTGCGGGCAAAGGCGATTTCCGGCAGAATGCCCACGGGCACGCTTTTGGCTTCCAGATACTCCGTCTTCTTGCGCCTGCGCAGCACCGTGCCCGCAGCACCCGCCTTGCGCAGGGAGACGTGCCCCGTAAAGAGGTCGATGCACGCAACATCCAGCGTTGCAAGCGACTCCTCCCCGCCCTTTGCGAGCATGGCGGAGTTGATCATCTTCAGTGTGCTCTCAAATCCGATACCGGCTTTGAGAAGCGACTGCGCCATACCCGCGGTCATTGTGCCGTCCACAGCTGCCCGGCCGCCCGTGCCCATGCCGTCGCTTAAAACCGAGATATACCGCCCGCTGCCGTCCGTGAACGCCTCGGCGCAATCGCCGCAGAGAGACGCGCCGTTTGCTGCGTGCTGCGCAAAGCCGCGCTGCACGGCATAAACGGGCTTCTGGCACATTTGCAGCTTTAAGGTATCGCCCGCCGCCGTCACGCTCGGCTGCGTGAACGTGCGCCCGCACGCGCCGGAGATCTCACGTGTCAGCTGCCCTTTGTTGATGTGCACCCCGTGTGTGCGGCAAATGTTTGCTTCAATCGTCATGCGGCCGAATTTATCGATGCGGCAGCAGACTTCAATCGGCGTGAGCTCGCGGTGGCGCAAGACCTCGCGCACCTGCTCTGCACTGTCCTCATCAAAGCGCTGGTACTGCTCAAATTCCTCCGCCATGTCGCCGAGCATCTGCGCCGTGGAGCGGAAATGTTCTTCGACGATGGCGCGCACCTGTTCAGCGCGCATACGGGCGCTTTCTTTTGCCAAAAGCTCGCGGTATTCGCCGTTTACGGCGTCTCTCAGCTCCATGGCACGGTTGCAGCGCGTCAAAAACGGCACATCAAAGTCGCTGCGTTCGATTTTGCCGCGCTCCCGCAGCGGATACGAAAGCCGCGAGAACGTTTTTTGCGTCTCGTCACGATTTTTGCGCCAGCACACTGCGCATTGGCTGCACCCGGTGCAAACCTTCTCCGCCGCGCGGCCGTACACATGCGGCAGGTCAGCCGCCGCGGTCGTCTCCAGCTTTTCCGAGATGCGATCTACGGAATCCGATGCGCTGCGCATGGCTTCCGCCGTATACCGCAGGCGCAAAATAACGTTTTTTCTAAGAGAATCGCCCGGCAGCCTGTCCCCGTGCGCGGTGAATAAATTGGAAAGCCGTCGGCTCTGCGGCAAAATCATGTATAAAATGGAAGCCGCGGCCACCTCCACCGCGCCGTAAAACACCTGCGAAGTGCTGTTCACCTGCAAGGACGCGATGCCGTTTGAAATGACGAACGCCACCGCCACGGCGAATTTGCCGAGTGGCGAGAACACGCCGGCCATCAGCCCGCCGAGGCCGTACGCGCCGGAGAGATACGAAAGCCCCGCCGTGGAGAGCCCCTGCACCGTGCCCGCCGCAATGCCCGCCACCGCGCCGCCCGCAAGCCCACCGATGCGCGCGCAGACGAGTACCGTCAGCACAATGAGCACGCGCCCGACGGAAATGTGCGAGACGGTCACGTTTGAAAACGAGAGCAGCAAAACGCCGAGCGAGACGATAACAGCCGCCACGTCGCCGCTGTCAAACACGGCGGTCTCGCGGTGGGTCTCCAAAAGCTGCACGGTGCGGCGCAGAAAATACGCCGTGCCCGCCGCCAAAAACGACTCCGCAATGTACATGGCGAGCACATTTGAAAGCGAGCCGTTTAAAAACACCATGGCGATGCCCGTCGAAAGCAGCGGCAAAAACGCTGTGACCGGTGCGAAGACCGGGTGGTCGCGGATGGACTTTAACTCCGACAGCGACCAGCGGATGGCCCCCACGGCGAGCAAAGCCGCGATGTAGCGCGCGGGGATATCCACGGGCGACGGGAACAGGTAGCCCACCGCGCCGCCGAGGATGACCGCCCACATGGTCGAAAACGGCGCTGCCGCCGCGCTTGCCGCCGCAAACGGTGCGTATTTGCCGAAGACCAGCCCGCGCGCCGTTAAAAAGCCCGCAAGGCCGCCCGCCATCAGCCACACCGCCCTGCGCACATATGGCACGGTAAGGGCCGCGCCTATGCGGTCCCGCACTCTTAAAACTGCTTTTTCCTCCATTGTCTTTTCCGCCCTTTCCTGCACTTTGTCTTTTCTGTGCTACCATTATACGAAGCCTTGCCCGCAGGAAAACACGAAACAGGCAGGCGGGTTTTAGGATTGTTTTGTGAAAAGCACAAGGTTTCTGTCGCCGCGCCTTTCATGCGCATTTTCCTTGTCGGTTTCTCTTGCTTCCCACGTGGAAATTTACAGTTTTCCGGCTGTGCCGACTTGACAAACCGCAAAAAAGGGCTTAGAATAGCGGTAATATCAAAACCGATGATTGGAAATAGTACCCGATGCAAAACGGCAAAGAGAGCCCCTTTCGGTGAGACGGGGTGCGGGCTGCGCGGCGAATGGCTCCATGAGGGCGGGCGGGAAAATCGCCCGACGTTTGGCCGCGTTAGAAGCCAAGCCGTAACTACGGCTGTAAAGCGGGCGTTTATGCGCCAATTTGGGTGGTACCGCAGGAATTTGACCTCTTGTCCCTTGTTTTAAGGGCGCAAGAGGTTTTACTTTTTGGGGTGCATCTGAAAAGTCAAAAACTTGTCTATTCCACAAATACGGACGGTTTCTGCGTTGAAAATTCTCGGCAGCCGGAAGGCTTCCTGCGGTTTTCGCCTTGAACCCGCCTCGTCTTTGCGAAATATCCTGCGTTTCCTTTGTTTTCAGATACACCCGTAAAAGCCTGAAAGTGCAAAATCAAATGAATCATATAGAAAGGTGACGTTACGATGGAATACAAATTTTCAGACCGCGTGCTCACGTTAAAGCCTTCGGCAATCCGTGAAATTTTTAAATACGCCGCTGACCCAAGCTATATTTCGCTTTCCGCCGGCAACCCTGCGCCGGAAGCGTTCCCGTCTAAACAGCTTGCTGCCATTTCCGCAAAGCTGATGGAAGAAGAGCCGATTTTGGCGCTCCAGTACAGCACAACGGAGGGCTATCCGCCGCTTTTACAGCATCTTAAGGCGTACATGAAGTCCTCCCGCAACATCGGCACCGAGGACGACGGCGTGCTCGTCACAAGCGGCGCACAGCAGATCATGGATCTGTTCACAAAATCCATCTTAAACGAAGGCGAAACCGTTATTTGTGAAGCGCCGAGCTTCATCGGCTCTTTAAACGACTTCCGTTCCTACAAAGCAAAGCTCGTCGGCATCCCGATGGACACGGACGGCATGAACATGGAAGCGCTGGAAAAGGCGCTCGAGACCGAAAAGAACGTGAAGTTCATCTATACGATTCCAAACTTTCAAAACCCCTCCGGCATCACGATGAGCCTTGAAAAGCGTCACCGCCTGTATGAGCTCGCCAAAGCGCACGACGTAATGATTCTGGAAGACAACCCCTACGGCGACCTTTACTATGAAGGCGAGCCGCTGCCGAGCATCAAGTCGTTTGATACGGACGGCATCGTCATCTACGCCGGTTCGTTCTCTAAGGTCATCTCCCCCGGTATGCGCGTGGGCTACGCCATCGGCCCAAAGCCGGTTCTCGCCAAAATGACCGTCTGCAAGCAGGGGCAGGACGTGCACACGAATATCTGGTCGCAGGTTTTGTGCTACCGCTTCATGACGGAATATGACTTTGACGCGCACCTTGCGGGGCTTAGAAAAATCTACACGAAAAAGCGCGCTTTGCTCCTTGACCTCATGGAAAAGCACCTTGCGCCGTACATCACGTGGGACCCGTTCAACGGCGGTCTGTTCGCGTGGTGCCACCTGCCGAAGGGCGTTGACATGATGGAATTCGTACAGAAAGCGCTCGAAAAGAAGGTTTGCGTTGTGCCGGGCACCGCATTTTTGACGGATGAAAACGAGCCGTGCGACGCGTTCCGCATCAATTTCTCCACCCCGACCGATGAGCAGCTCACAAAGGGCATCACGCTGCTTGGCGAGACCATCCGCGAGATGGTGGAAAAATAAAGGATATCAGAGAGGAAAATCACCATGGAAAATACCGTAAACACCACACCCGAAACAAAAAAGAAGCGCGTTTTGAGCATGATTCAGCCAACGGGCATGTTCACGCTCGGCAACTACCTCGGCGCGCTGAAGAACTTCGTCGCACTGCAGAACGACTATGAATGCGTGTACGCGCTTGCCGACCTGCACGCCATCACCGTGCGCCAGAACCCGGCGGAATTCCGCAAAAACACGCTTTCCGCCTACGCGATGATGCTCGCGCTCGGCATCGACCCGGAAAAGAGCATTTTCTTCATCCAGAGTCAGGTGCCGGAGCACGCACAGCTTGCATGGGTATTGAGTTGCTACACCCAGTTCGGCGAGCTCTCCCGCATGACGCAGTTTAAGGATAAATCCGCAAAGCACGCCGATAACGTAAACGCGGGGCTGTTCACTTACCCAAGCCTGATGGCGGCGGATATTCTGCTGTATAACGCCGATTACGTGCCGGTCGGTGCCGACCAGAAGCAGCACCTTGAGCTTTGCCGCAACATTGCGGAGCGCTTTAACGGGCTTTACTCCCCGACATTCGTCGTGCCGGATGGTCTTATCCCGAAGACCGGTGCGCGCATCATGTCTTTGCAGGACCCGACGAAGAAGATGAGCAAATCCGATGAAAACACGGCGGGCTTCATCACTATGCTGGATACCCCGGCGGAGATCATGAAAAAGTTCAAACGCGCTGTCACGGACAGTGAAGCCCGCGTCTACTACGGCGAAAACAAAGCCGGCATCAATAACCTGATGGGCATTTACAGCTGCATTACGGGCAAAAGCTATGACGAAATCGAAAAGGAATTCGAGGGCCGCGGCTACGGTGATTTCAAGACCGCCGTGGGCGAAACCGTCGTCAAGGAGCTTGAGCCCATTCAGGCGCGCTATAACGAGCTCATCAAGGACAAGGCATACCTTGAAAAGTGCTACAGCGAGGCCGCGCCTCGTGCAGAGGCCATTGCACGCCGTACTTTGCAAAAGGTCATGAAGAAAGTGGGATATTTGCCGGTCGCACACTGAGCATACGGGAATTGACAATTTCTTTCTAAGCCAGTATAATGGACATGGAAATCGAAAAGCCGCAGCGGTCTGTTTCCGCGCGGCTTTTTTCTTGAGAAAATAAACGACCCTTTTTACAGAAAGGATGGATCCAATGGCAAAGCACATGGCCGGCAAAAACCAGCGCCCGTATTCTGCCGAAGACAGAGCGCGCCGCGCCGCAAAGGCTGACCCGCGCAGCACGGCTTCCGAGCTGACGCCGGAAACGCTGTACGCAAAGCAATCGTCACAAAGCGAAAAGCGCGTCCCCTCCTCCATAGAAAATCTGCATTTTACCCCGAAGCCGCCGAAAAACGGTCCCGAGGGCTTTGAAGAAACACGCGAATATCCCGTACCGGCAGCGCCGCAACAGGAAGTGCCCCGCTCGGAGCGCCCCGCGCCTGCACCAGCTCCACGGCCGGAGCCGTATGAGGACGAAGACGACTACGAAGAGTACGAAGAATATGAGGAAGGCTACGACGATAAGCCGCGCCGAAAGCGCTCGCCCGTCGTACCCATCGTCATCGTGATGATCGTTTTGGCCATCGGCATTTTGGGGTACATTGCGTACAGCCTCGGTGCGTTCGGCAAGCTCTTACCCGCTGCCGCCACACCTACGCCGGAGCCCACACCGGAAGCCGCCGCAACGGCAGAGCCGACACCTACTCCCACCGCAGAGCCGACCGCCACGCCGGAGCCGACACCGCCGCCGATCTATGACGACGGCACGGAGGGCTACATGTCCTCGGGCATTCTCATCTACAATAACAAGGGCTTTGAAATGTTCTACGGCAGCGACAGCATGGCGACCGCCTACGCCGAAACGCTGAATGACTGTGCAAGCCAGCTTTCCGGCACAAAGGTGTACAGCATGGTCATCCCGAATCACTCGGAATTCGGCGTGCCGGAGCGCGTGCGCAATTACTATGAGGAAGCTTCCCAGCGTGAGAACACCATGGCGGTCAACAATACGCTTTCCGCAAGCATCACCGCGGTGGATATTTACGATGCGCTGAACCTGCACAACAACGAAGACATTTATTTTGATACCGATACCCACTGGGCGCCGCTCGGCGCGTTTTACGCGTATGAAAAGTTCTGCGAAGCGGCAGGTGTAACGCCCACGACGCTCGACAGCTTCACGAAAACGTCCTCTGCCTTCACGGGCTACCTTGCCTACGTTACAAGCGAAGACGTGCTGAACAACAACCCCGATACACTCGATCTCTACGACCCGAAGTACAACTACACATGCGAAATTTCGTATGACGGGCAGTATTTTGAGGAAACCGACAGCCTCAATAGCCACGACGAGAGCCTCGGCTACGCCATGTACCTGCACGGCGATATGGGCTGCGTGCGCATCACGAACCACGACCTTTCCACGGGCCGCAAGCTGCTTGTGGTGAAGGACTCCTACGGCAACGCCATGGGTCCCTTCCTCGGCGCAAGCTTTGACGAGGTACACGTGATGGACTTCCGCTACTTTGAAGGCGACCTGCCGACCTACTGCACGGAGCACGGCATCACGGACGTGCTTTTCGCCGTCAACGAAATGGCCGTCAATACCGAGCAGCACCAGAATTCAATCCGCGCAATGTTTAATTGAGCATCGCATCGATTTTCACGCATAACCTAAAAGACTCCCTCTGTCTGAGCGGTGCTCTAAAGGACAGTCCTATGTAGGATACGGTGCAATCCGTTTGGGTTGCACCGTTTTCCTTTGTTTTACGCCACTTTCGTGGGGTTGTTACGGATTTCTTCCATAGCGGCAATAATCTCTTCTTCATCAGGAACGGTGACGATATCAACCGACCGAAAATGAATTGTGATCGGAACGTGCTTCTTTCCGTCCTCTCCCTTTACGCTGTTGAATATCTCAATCTTTTTGATGAGCGTATTTACAAGCGTGGGGGTGAGCTTTTGAATATCGGTACACTCACGGATATTTTCAAGAAACGCTTTCAGATCGACCGCATCCTGCTTCGCCGTCTGGATTTCGGCTTCTGTTTCCGATACGAATTTCGTAAGCTCCTTTTGCTCTGCTTCGTACTTATCACAGAAGATTTTGAATCGCTCTTCGGAAATCGTACCGCGAGCCAACTGCTCAAAGGAAGCGGAAATCAGGCCGTCAAGCTCCTTGATACGTTTCTTTGCCTGTTCCACCCGAAGCTTGGTGTCCCGCATTTCCTTTGCGACGGATAACCGGTGATTCTTCTCATACAGATACAGAAAGACGGTTTCGTTCTCTGAAATATACTTCGCGGTCTTGCGAATCGTTTCCAGTACCATTTCTTCCAAAACGACATTTCGGATAAAATGAATAGTGCAAGTGCCACGATTCTCCTTGTAAGCGGAGCAGCGGAAAAACTCTTGTTTTTCGTTGATACTCTTGGACGCACAGAAATACATTTTTGAACCGCAGTCGCCGCAGAACACAAGATTTGAGAACAGACTTGTACGCCCAGTTGCTGTATTCCTACGTCGGCTGGCTCTCATTTCGTGGACGGTTTTGAAGGTTTCCTCGTCGATGATTGTCTCCTGCGTATTCGGAATGATCTGCCACTCGGATTCGTCGTATTCGATTTTCTTATGAACCTTGTAACTGACGATACTGCTTCTTCCGTTTACGGTACAGCCGGTGTACTGCGGATTATCCAAAATGTGCTTTACCGTTGTATCCTGCCAGTTATACGGATCGACGGGACGCTCGTTTCGGGTTTTGCGATTGATCTGATAAAAGTATTCCGTAGGCGTGATATACTTTTCTTCCCGCAGGCGGTTGGCAATCTTCGTGGGACCGAGCCCTTCCATAGCCAGTTTGAAGATATACCGCACAATCTCTGCCGCAGGTTCGTCAATATACCACTGCGTGTCTTTCTTCGCCTTCTTGTATCCGTAAGGAACAGTCGCAGAAACACGCTCGCCATGATCCCGTTTGTTCTGCCAGACCGCACGGATTTTCTTGGAGGTCTGCTGTGCGTGCCACTCATTAAATACATTCTGAATTGGCATCATTTCCACGCCGGTGCCTTTTTCAATATCGACATTGTCCTGAATTGCGATAAAGTTTACACCGAGAGACGGATATTTTATCTGCGTATAATAGCCGCTGAAAACGTGGTCACGTCCGAATCGAGAAAGGTCTTTTACGATAACTGTACCGATAAACCCGTTTTCGATCATTTCCTCCATTTCCTGAAAGCCCGGTCTGTCAAATGTCGTACCGCTGATACCGTCGTCGGTAAAGAATCGGTAGTTGCTGATTCCGTTCCTTTTACAGTAATCTTCAAGGATTTGCTTTTGATGAGTGATACTATTGGATTCAAGCTCTTCTTTGGTTTTTCTCTTGTCTTTTTCATCAAAATCATCGACAGAAAGACGGCAATAAAGAGCCGTAATTAATCTTTTCTTCTCGACTTTCTTCATAAGTCTCCTTTCCGGTGTTTTACACCTAAAAAGCCGAGCATTGTTGAGACTGCCATCAGTCTACAATGCCCGGCTCTTTTTTTCAATTCTGTGAGCTGTTCAGGATCAGTTCCTTGAACTGCTGAAATAATGACTGTTTGCCTTCTGTGTCAAAATCGGCGGTAACATCATATACGGTATTACCGATCTCCTTTGACACAGTAATTTTCTTTGGAACGGTGCAGACATAATAGCCGGTACCTTCGTCAGCGTCCGCCGGCTTTACATATTCTGAAAGGTCAATGGGCAGGTCTTTCTTTATCCGTCCGCCGCCATACACGAAAAGGCGGTATTTTTCTCTTGCTTCTTGTGCTGTCATATTCGTTTCCTCCTTTATCTCGAATTTTCACGCTGTTTTTGCAGGTGTCTGCGGTAATACTCAGCCGCCTTGATTAAGAAATCTTCGGTCTGCTTGACGGTGAAACCATCCGGGATAATGTCCCGCAGACGGTCCACCGGGACCTTTATCGTTTCCCGCTGGTTTGCTTTTTCTTCGGAAAGCGTCTTGAAAATCAGGTACTTATCCAGCGCCCCATCCTTGTAGTACTGATGCAGATGCCAGCTTTGAGAATAGGACGGCGTACAGTCGTTCATCTCACAGATTTCCAACACGTCGTACTGATACTGCTCTGGCAGGAACGAAAGCTCCACGCCGACGGAAAGGGCGATCTTTCCCTCGTCCATCATCGTGAGCAGTTCGGGAATGAGATTGGTCAGACGGATATAGCGTTTCACCTGAGAGGCGCTGTCATTTTCAGAAATCTTCTCGACAGTCAACTTCGGGCCGAGTTGGTCCGAAGTCTTCCCCTGATGGCTCATAGCGTCAAATTTCATCTTGTACGCAAACGCTTTTTCAGACGGCAGGATATGCTCCCGGTGCAGATTGCTGTCCACCACGGCAATGGCGGCGGCATCCCGGTCAAGGGCATAAATAAAGGCAGGAACTGTTTCCAGCCCTGCCTTAACTGCTGCGTGTAAGCGGCGGTGTCCGCTTACGACCTCATATTCATCTACGGTGTTTTCCATTGGCCTTACGATCAGCGGAGAAAGAATACCCTGCGTCTGTATGCTTTCGATCAGCGTATTCATTTCTTCATTATCGAGTACCTTGTAGGGGTGTCCCTTAAAGGGGCGTAATTTCGATACCGGGATGGCTACCGGCGTTTTCATAGTGTTATTCATAATTTTTATCTACTCCATTCTTTAGATTTGTTTCTTGCTCTTGCGTTGGCTTCTCGCTCGGTATTGAGTTCCGCCTGCAAAAGCTCGTATAGGTGTGGGGATTTCTCCATAATCTTTTCGGCTCGCTTCACTTTTTCACGAAGCGGACGTATTTTTTCGGTGATTGCCGTACGCTCGTCCTTTGCGGCTTGTACCTCTTCGGGCGTATGAGCACGGCGGCGGGCGTTGTCAGTTTTGGAACGCTCAGTTTCCAAAGCGGCGATTTCTGCTTTCGTATCGGATATACGCTGCTCCAACTGCGGAATCGTGTGGATTTCCTCCCGCTGCAGAAAACGGTAGTCGCTGACGTACTGTTCGATATTCCTTGCCTCGTGCCGTAAATCCGGCGATAGCAGGTCTTCTGCCATCTGTAAGACAGTAATGAGGATAAGGAACAAAGTATCCACCAAAACGGTCACGGTATCGTAACTGTGTTCGATGGTAAACTCCAAGCGGTTTACTTCATCCTCCAATGCCGTAGTGCGCCATTTCTGTATTCGCTGGGAGAGGACCGCATAGAACTTTTCGCCTTGTTCCCAGTTGGCATTGATGCGCTCGTCCAGTACATCTCTTGAATAACCGAGAGAATCCAGACGGATGGGGCGTTTCCAGCCGGGAGCCGTTATTGTGGTATGAGCGTAATACTCATCCGTGCGTCCGAAGGTATAGCCGAGTGCCTCCATCTGATAACGGAAATCTTTTATCGAACCGCAGGTCGGGAGAACATACTCAATATCGTATTTGAGCATATCCCGGTGCGTTTTCTGACCGGACTTATGAACCCAGTATTCTTTCTTTTTGCCTTTGTTATAAAATTCACTGTTTTCAAGAACAGATAATCCGTGTTCCCGGCAGATCTCATCGGAGATACGGCGCAGTTCCTTATGATCGCCGATCTTGTTCTTGAATTTCTGCCCGTCCACAAATGAACAGGGATTCACGACAAAATGACAATGCAGGTTATCCGTATTCAAATGAACGGTAACAAGCACCTGATATCTGTCTCCCCACATTCGTCTTGCCGTTTCCTTGCCGATTTCAAATGCCTGTTCGGGTGTTATCTCTCCTGCAGCAAAACTCTGTATGCCGTGATAGCCGACAACTTTTCCTTTCATACCGAACCGACGCTGTACGGCAATCATTTCGGCATAGGCGTTTTGTTTTGAGCAGTTTATCCCGCCAACATACATTTCCTTGTCGGTTTTGTCATCGTTTTTAGCATAGCGGAGTGCTGCATACAAATCCTCGTCAAGATACTCTCTCGGCGTGGTCTTATCCGGATTATCTGCATATTTGAGCGTAGCGTTCAGATTCCCGCAGACGGGCCAGAATCCTGTAACTGCCATATCACTTTCTCTCCCTTCCGGGCAAAAGCAAAACGGCGGTAATCTCTTTGAGCAATTCTTCAATTTCGGCATTTAACTCCACAGAGGTGCTTTTACTCTCCAAATCACCGATTTTCTCCAGTAATATAAAAAGAGCATTCGGCGGAACCGCTCTCGGTTCGTAACCCAATGCTCTTTGCTTTACATATTCGGATGCGGATAATCCGCTTTTTTTCGCTTTTGCCTGTATTGTCTGTTTTTCCTTTTCCGACAGACGGACGGATATTCGTATATCTTTCCCCATTTACATCAACTCCTTTCACGGGGGATTGGGGGCGTGAAGCCCTCAAAGAGTCAGCCGTCGGGCGGCTGTGAGGGGGACGTGTGGCACACATCGTCCCTGCTTGATACGGTGTGAGACGCACCCCGCAGGGATAAATCCCCACGGTGTCTGTGCGTCCCGCGCCGTTCGTAAGTGCGTACCTTTCTCTTTGTGTCACGATGGCTCAGATTTTTCGTGATTCTTTCGCATTTGAGCCAAGAACATCACATTTTGGCTCAGAAGAAGGCAGTCAGATCGGAGAGGACGTTTTCATCATTCTCCGCCTGCTGTTCTTCTGTGAGCCCTGTGTCCGCTGTCCCGTATTCTGCCGGAGCGACAAACGAAACCTCCGACAGTTCCTCCCGAAACACCTGCCGAACATCATCGAGCGTGAAATCCCGGTCGCTGTTTTGGCGTTCCATAAATGAAATAACCGCCTCAACAATGAAGCGGTTACGGGATTTACCTTTCTCATTATTCAGTTCGGCAAGATATTCGGCGGCTCGGCGTTCTGCCTCATCGTCCAGATCAAAGCGCACATTCAGTCGGTAATGATTGCTCATTTCGCATCATCCGCTTTCAGCTGCAGCTCCGCCATATACTCATATCCCTTTGCGGCGGCGCAGATATCATCTACGAATTTCACACGGTCGGGATTGCACTTATAAAAGTTCTTGACGAGGCATCCGCCACCACCGGTGATATACAGTGTCATCGTGCCCTCATCGTAGCCGTGCTCACGCAGACGGCGGAAAATATCTTTCACATATTCCGTAGCCGTGGTTTTGATGATTTTTAGATCGGCGGCAGGAATGTCCGCCGTGCCGTTCTGCAATACCTCGTCGATGATCACGTCATTGATCTCACGGCGGGTTTTCTGCATAAATTCCTCACGGATTGCAAGCGTACACTGATAGGTACCGAACTTTTCGGTGTACATCTTACTGCTCATCGGTCTGCCGCTCGTGAGAAACAACGTGTTCATCGTACCGTTGCCGATGTCTGCCACAACGGAAAGACCTTTCATCGTGCTTACGAACTCCGCAACAGCGGCGTAGCCCTGCGGATAGATTTTTACGCCGGAGATTCGGACGTGATACGCCGTGTGCTGATAGGTGAAGCTGACCTCCTCATTTTTGGAGAGGTAGGCGGCAAACTCTGCTTTCTGTCCGCTTGTCCAAGTGAGCGGGAGCCCAGCGGCAATGATAACGTCCGCCTCCGTCAGTCCCTTGTCTTTCAGTTCCTCCGCAATCGCCACAAGGGTGAGAAGATAATAGTCCTCGTCCTTGATCTTATCCGGAAGGAACTCCTTGTGTCCTTCACCGATGAGATAGTACCTGCCGCCATATTCGAGCATATCTTTCGTAAACAGCGGCTCGGCATCATAGCCAATAATGCCGGTTTTGAAGCAGTGGTCAGCGGTCTTGATATTGCCGTAACCGTGATCGATTCCTACGATTAGTTTTTCTTTGAATTCTTTCATTGTAAATACCTTCTTTCTCCCCGTCTTTTCCGGGGTGCCGTCTTGATGGATAACTGCAAAAGTGGGAGCAGTTATCTAATTTTGTTTTGCTGCAAGATTTCTTCGTAGAGTTCTTTTTCGCCGGGGAGTACCGCTTTGCGGAAATAGTTGCAGTAAATTCCGTATCGGGAAATGAGCTGCACACATTTACACTCCTCGCCGTCGTCAAGCAAAATACAGTTGCCCTTGTAGCAGTTGCAGCACTCTCTGCGAGCAAGCTTTCTGGCCTTTGCTGACTGTTTTGCGTTCAGTTTCAGAATCATACACATCACCTCCGTTCGTTCTGAAATCCGGGCAGCAAAAAAGCCGCTCCGATGACGGAACGGCTGTGCATTACTGCCTTCTACATATAGAATAGTGACAAATTCATTTCCGCGAGAAAAGAGCGTAACACTCCGAAAATGATGTGCGCAACATCTCTGACCCATTGAAAATAGGACGTTTTTGTGATATAATAGAAAAAACGAAAAGAAAAAGACACTTTTGTATTTCAAAATTTGCAGTGGGAGTTTTATGGGACACTTCCCGTGATAGAATAGAGACGGAGGATCGGATATGATGGAAAATCTTTTCTGCTTCAAGGCAGATTACCGTGACGGACGGGTATACGTAGGCGGCAAGGTTTATGCCGCCGGGCTGTTCGCCACGTATCTGCTGAATCAATATTATCTGAACGATACTGCCGCAAGGATCGCCGTTTTCAGTGACGATGTAAATTACAATGTCATTCGCCAATTAGAAAACGGGTATCTGAACATATCCGAATTTGTCAGCACCGGCAGAAACGTACTGGAAGCGATGAAGTCTCTGCCGAAACTGCATCCTTTTGATACGCTGGATAACTCTGCCATAACCGACCGCGTAACAAATCTATTTACGGAGGAAAACGGCGAGCGCATTTGTTCCTATCTCTCAGACAAAGCAAAGGTCAGTATGTTCCCGCAGGATGAGGTCTCAGTCGGGACGGCGTACAGATACGCTGAAAGAACGGACAAAGAAACAGAAACGGTAATAAAAACCGTCATTTCTATTCTTTCGTTCTTTAATAACGTCAGCGCTGACCTTATTTCCGCTCACGGCAAGCTGACCGCCTTTGTGGAACGCATCGACGAAGCCGAGCGTTTCGATGAAAAGCATCTGCTCCCGATTGCTCTCGACGTATTCGGGCAAATACCGTTCCCGCTCACGACGGAATATATCTCCCTCAAAAAGAACAAGGCAAGCAGCGGAGAAACCGTTGCCCGCCGTCTTACCTTTGACAGATATATCGCTTTCGTGCTGACGGATTTCTTTGAAGGTCTGCACTGTGGGCATTATCCGAGACGGTGCGGTGTATGCAAGCGGTATTTCCTTATGCAGTCCGCCCGCCGTCAGCAATATTGCATGGGCATCGCTCCCGAACAGATACGAGGGCAGAACGTGACCTGCCGCAGATATGCCGCCTCAATGATGCGTAAAGAAAAAGCTGCGAACGATCCAATTTCTGCTATCTATACAAATCGCTGTTCAGCCATCCGTACCGAAGTGAAGCGAGGCACCATCCCCGCCGAGATCGGCGAGGCGGCAAAGGTGCTGGCACTCGAGCACAAGAAAACGGCGATGATGGATGACAATTACGCCAAAAAGCAATACAAAAAGGATATGTCCCGTGAAAAACTCTACCATGATGCGGGGCTGAAATAACAATACCGTTCTGTCGGATGGGAGGTGAGTGCCGATGAAGAACGACGACTGGAAACAAGATCTATACCGCTACCGTCTGGCACCGGCACCGCCGAAGAAGGACGATTTTCAAGACTACATTGATCTGTACTTTGCCGAAAAGGACGAGAAATATCTCTCTTGGTTTCTGCATTACTACGAGCCGACGCTAAATACGCAGATGATGACCGCCGTACAGGAGTATTCGATGCGGGGGCATTTTGTGGATATGAAGCAAGCCGCCGTGTACGGAATTCTGAAAGCGCTCTCCAACTACGATATTTCTCTCGGCGTTCCGTTTCTCGTTTACAAGGAATATTATGTCAAAAACGAGATCGACGACTATATCCGTACGATGCGGACGGGCTATACCGTTCAGAGCAATGACGAATACAAGCTGCTCCGCCGTGCAATGGCGCTCTACAACAAATACGGCAAATCCGACGATGAAACGATAGCCCGTATTGCGGCAGAACTCGGCAAGAACGTCAAGGACACAAGGGAAATCATCACCGCTGGTCTGCGGAACATGAGCTACGCCGAGTTTTACCGCCAGTATGCCGATGAGGACGGAGAAAGCTCCGCAGAGGACGTGACGCGGGATGATACTACGGATCCGGCAAAGATGTTCTTTGATGAATGGCGGGCGGATGCCGTATTCGACCGCTACGAAAAGCTGGATATCCGGGAACGCTCGATGATTGCCGACCATCTCGGCTTTTGCAGAGAATGTCACGGCGTACTGGAGAACGGCACCAATGAAAACGGCGAGAAGATATTACTATTCCGTCAGAAAAAAGCCTACGCTGATCTTGCTTTGCAGCACACGCTTTCCTCACCGGATACCGCATACCGTATCGTTCACAAGGCATACGATAAAATCCTTGTGGAACTTGCTATTGACGAATATATCCACATCGTAGAATTGCGGCGAAAGAAAAAGACGAAAACAGAAATCGTCTACGAATACTGTGCCGACCACAATAACGACTGGGGTGAAATTCATTACACGCCCGGCGATGACGATTACGACGTCACTCGCTATGTGTACGCCGATAAAAAGGGCGGTTTCTTCTTCGCCGCCGCAGGTGACTGGATCGTCCGCCAAGCCACAAAGGAACAGTTCCCGCAGACAGCGGTAATACCGATTACGAAAATATAGCCCATAAAACGCAAAAAAAAGCCCCGCCCGGAGCCAAGAAAATTCTTGATTCCGAGCGGGGCTTTGCTATGCAAGGAAAATCCGCACATTCGTTTTATCCGAAGAGCCAACCTACAATATTACGGACAATTTCCATCCATACTTTTCGGATAAACTAAAAACACTACTTATCCGGAGGTAAATACAATGAAAGGACATTATTTAACAAACAAAGAAATCGAAAAATTCCGTAATTACTTGCGGGAGGAGGAAAAGAGCGAGAATACGATGGAAAAGTATATCCGTGATGTGACGGCGTTTTCGGCGTTCTGCGACGGGACGATTACAAAAGATACCGTTATCGCTTATAAGCAGAATCTGATAGACAGCGGGTACGCCGTGCGAAGTATCAATTCGATGTTGGCAAGCATAAACAGTCTGTTTTCTTTTCTCGGCTGGTACGAGCTGCGGGTGAAATCGCTGAAAGTTCAGCAGCAGGTCTTCTGCCCGGAAGAAAAGGAGATGACGAAGGCAGAATACGAGCGGCTGTGCCGGACAGCGGAGAGAAAGCAGAATGAGCGTCTTTGTCTGATCCTGCAAACGATATGCGGGACGGGAATACGCGTCAGTGAACTGCAATTCATCACCGTGGAGGCAGTCAGAAAAGGCGAAGCGACCGTTTCGCTCAAAGGCAAGACAAGAAGCATTTTCATCGTCCGTGATCTGCAAAAGAAACTGCTCCGCTATATTTCAGAGCAGCATATCATGACGGGAGCAATTTTCATTACCCGCACGGGCAAGCCAATGAGCCGCACAAACATCTGGCGGGAAATGAAAAGCCTCTGCATTGAAGCAGAGGTTAATCCCGAAAAGGTATTTCCGCACAATCTTCGCCATCTTTTCGCCCGCGTCTTCTACGGTATCGAAAAGGACATCGCCAAGCTCGCCGATATTCTCGGGCACAGCAGCATCAATACGACAAGAATCTATATTATCTCTACCGGCACAGAACACCGTCAGCGTATGGAACGTATGCGGCTGATATTATAAAAAAGCCGCCGCGACGGCGACAATACATAATCTGCATTATGTTGCAGTCGTGTCAAAACGAGTCGATAGTAAATATCTTTTTGAGTAAAAATAGTGCAAGAAAGCACACCCTTGTATGTTCCACGGTTAAATCCGTCCTGCAAGGGTGTTGTTTCTATGACTATTTTCGACAAAATTCCAAACAAATCCATACTTTTCGTTCGATATCGTTTGATTTTTTTGCGATGATGTGTTACAATATAACAATTAAAATGCGTTAATTGTAACCAAACGCAGATTTGAGCAAAACCATATGCAACATAATGCAGATTATGTTGTAGAAATAACGGGAGGAATACATATGGCACAGATTGCAGAAATCATCAAATACGAAGGTGATAACAGTACGTTTATCTGGAAGCACCCGTGCGAGGATTTCAACTCTCTCACGCAGCTCATCGTTCACGAATCCCAGGAAGCTATCTTCTTTATGAACGGTCAGGCACTGGATATGTTCGGTGCCGGGCGTTACACGCTTGAAACGCAGAACATTCCCAAAATCGGGAAAGTTCTGAATCGCACGACCGGTGATCAGACACCGTTCCACTGCGAAGTCTATTTTATCAATAAAACGGAGCAAATGTCAATCAAGTGGGGTACAGACAGCAAAGTAACCTATGTTGAACCGACCTACGGCTTTCCCATTGCTATCGGCGCGTCCGGTGAAATGTCGCTCCGCGCTGAGGATAGCCGCAAACTACTGTTGAAGCTGGTCGGTACAGAGAATTTCCTCGGTCAGCAGAAGTTGGTATCGTTCTTCCGCGCATTTCTTATGACGCGCGTTAAGACATATATGGCGCAGTATATGAAGAACAATGCCGTCAGCATTTTCGAGATTGACGAGCATCTGACCGCATTCTCCGAATCTCTGCACACACAGTTGAAGCCCGATTTTGCCGATTACGGTATTTCGCTCGAACGCTTCTTTGTAACTCAGGTTGTAAAGCCCGATGGCGACAGACAGTACGAAAAATTTAAGGAACTGCATTTCCGTCAGTATGCCGATATTGCCGAAGCGAAACTCCGTCAGCAGACCGATCTTATCTATGCACAAACCGAAGCACAGAAGGTGATTATTGATTCTCAGGCACAGGCTACCAAGCGTGCACAGGAAGGATATACCTATGCTCAGGAGCGCGGATTTGACGTCGCACAGACGGTTGCCGCAAATGAAGCAGTCGGACAGTTCACCAATATGGGTGTCGGACTCGGCACGATGGCAGGCGTCGGCGGTGTTGTCGGCGGTGTTGTCGGAAACGCCGTAAACGGTGCAATGAACGCAGCGGCAGAAATTCCTGCTCCTGCTTCCGCTGCTCCGGCAGACGATATGGCGGCTTTCAAAGCGAAAGTCGAAAAGTTGACCGTGATGAAAGACGCAGGACTTATCACTGAAGATGAGTTCAAAACTATGAAAACGCAGCTGCTCGCCAGCATTATGTGACGGAGGAAATGACAATGAATAAGAAATTCAAATATTATGCTATTGTTTGGGCAATACTTCTTGCTGTTTTTAATGTCATCTGTTTTGTAACACCCGGCGAAGCTGCCGGAATGAGCAAGTTCGGTGGTGCGTTCTGGGCAGGTTACATATTTATCACAATTGCCTTTATCGGGCAACTCGTTTGCGCATATATAGCGCTGAAAACGGACGACAAGACAAAACTTTTCTACAACATTCCGATTATCCGTATCAGCTACACTGGACTCATTCTCACCGTCGTTTTCGGCGCGCTGTGCATGGCGATCCCCAACCTGCCCAATTGGGTAGGCATCATCGTCTGTGTGCTTGTCCTTGCATTTACCGCTATTGCTGTCATCAAGGCGAAAGCGGCATCTGATGTCGTTGAAAACATTGACAAAAAGGTAAAAGCACAGACCATGTTTGTGAAATCCCTCACGGTTGATGCTGAAAGCCTTCTCGCCCGTGCTGCAACCCCCGAAGCAAAAGACGCCTGTAAAAAGGTATATGAAGCTGTTCGCTATTCCGACCCGATGTCAAACGATGCATTGGCAGGTGTTGAAAGCCAGATCACACTGAAATTCAATGAATTTTCCAACGCCGTGACCGGCGGCGCAGATAATATTGGAAATATTGCTGATGAACTTGTAATACTGATTGGCGACAGAAATAAAAAGTGTAAACTGCTGAAGTGAGGAAATAATGAATCCAAAAGAATCGCTTGAAATTCGCAAACAGATGGCAGAAATGCACGATTCTGTCATAAAGCGAATTAATAAAGCATATAAGGACAAACAATATATTGAAGTGTGTTGGTTGTGCTATGCGTGCTTTGAAAGCCGAGTAAATCGTGTTCTTCAAAAAATATGTTCAGGCTGTATCAAGCCAGAGCGAAAAGATAAAAGGAACATTGGAATAACAACAAAGTTAGAATGCTATGTTCGCTTAATAAAGAGTCACTATCCTCCTCTTTCAAAGGAAAATATAGACTTAATTAACACAGTAAAAGGCTGGTGCAAAGAGCGAAACGATTTAATACACGGTATGGTTTCGCTTGAGTACTATAATGATGCAGATAAAAAATTTGAAAGCCTTGCCAAACGCGGAAAAACATTGGTAACACGGATGTATTCGTTAGGAACGGATGTTAGAGAATACTATTATCAAGCAACAGAAATTCCTATGTTTGACGAGTCTGTTACGAAATCGTGTTCTTTGAAATCTAAGTGTATAGGAGATTAAAAGATAATGTCTATTTTTAAATGTAAAATGTGCGGCGGCACAATCGAATTCGAGCAGGGAGCGACCGTCGGCGTATGCGATTCCTGCGGCACAAAGCAAACACTGCCCCGCCTTGACGACGACAAAAAGGCAAATCTTTATGATCGTGCCAACCATTTCCGTCGGAATAACGATTTCGACAAGGCAATGTCGATTTATGAGCAGATCCTGAACGAGGACAACACCGATGCAGAGGCGTATTGGTCGCTCGTTCTCTGCCGATACGGTATCGAATACGTGGAGGACCCCGCCTCGCGCAAGCGCATTCCCACCGTCAACCGTGCACAGTTCACTTCGATTTTTGCCGACGAGGACTACAAATCTGCCTTGCAGTATGCCGACGGCTATCAGAAAACCATCTATGAAGATGAAGCCAAAGCCATTGACGAGATTCAGAAAGGCATTCTCGCAATTTCGCAAAAAGAAGAGCCTTTTGACGTTTTCATCTGCTATAAGGAGACCGATGCGAACGGACGTCGCACGCAGGACAGCGTTCTTGCTAATGACCTCTATCATCAACTCACGGAAGAGGGATTTAAGGTCTTTTTCTCACGCATTACTTTGGAGGACAAGTTGGGCACCGCCTATGAGCCCTATATTTTCGCTGCATTGAACAGTGCTAAGGCTATGGTCGTACTCGGCACGAAGCCGGAGTATTTCAATGCCGTATGGGTGAAAAACGAATGGAGCCGCTATCTTGCGCTCATTAAAAACGGAGCGAAGAAGACACTCATCCCCGCATACCGGGACATGGATCCCTACGATTTGCCGGAAGAATTTTCTCACCTGCAGGCACAGGATATGTCCAAGCTCGGTTTTATGCAGGACTTGATTCGTGGTATCAAGAAAATTATCAGTTCTGATGCGCCAAAGGCTACTGCAAAGGAAACCGTAGTTGTCAGTTCCGGAAACACAAATTTGTCTGCATTGTTGGATCGTGCTTTTATGTTTTTGGAAGATGGAGATTGGCAAAGTGCAGGCGAGTATAGTGAAAAAGTGCTTGATTCCGATCCGAGGAACGCAACTGCATATCTCGGAAAACTGATGGCAGAGTTGCACGTAAGAAAGCGCGAAGCACTTGCAGATTGTGCTGACCCATTTGATAACACGAATAATTATCAAAAAACCATGCGTTTTGCCGATGAGTCGCTCCGCAAGGAATTAGCAGGGTATATCGAGCATATCAATGCCAGAAATGAGCATGATCGACTTGAAGGAATATATAACAACGCTGAAACTCAGAAAGCATCTGCAAAAACAGAATCCGATTTCAAAAAAGCTGCTGATGTTTATTCCTCGATTATCGGCTATCGGGATGCGGCTGAGCAAGAACAGATATGCCTTGAAAAAGCTGAAGATGCAAGGAAAGATGCCATTTATTCTGATGCAACAAGTCGTGCTTCTAAAAGAGACATTTCCGAAATCGAAAAAGCTATTGAATTGTATCGTTCTATAAGCGAATGGAAGGATTCTTCCGACAGAATTTACTCCTGCCAAGAACGCATTGAAAAAATCAAAGTTGAGGATGAACAGAAGCGTATACAAGACGCAAAAGATAAGAAAGCGCGTACCAAAAAGACGGTGATAGGCGGTTCTATCGCTGCGGCATGCGTCGCCTTTATGATTGTGTTGTGTACGGTTATTATTCCTTCTATTCGTTATTCAAAAGCAATGTCATTGTACGAAAGCGGAGATTATCAAGAAGCTGTAAATGCTTTTGAATCATTGAATTTTAAGGACGCCGCGGAGAAATACCGAGATGCCTTTATTGCACTACGAAAACAGTATGGTAATCAAGCCGAAGAAGCTATAGCGTCAGGGAATAATGCTCAAGCAGCTATTGATTATATAAAAGCAGGTGACTTTTTTTCTGCTAAAAGCGCTTTTAATATAGAATCCCTTGTATATACCGGAGAGTTTATTTCTGCTGGAATAATGTCCGATGGGTCGCTGAAATATCAAACAAATTATCAGTATGAGCGGGACGACGCAAAAATAGATTTATCAGGCATAGTATCTTTTCTATATAGCACCGGGCCGATTGCCGGACTGGATGCAAATGGTCATCTTCTAACGCATTATGCAGGTTCCTTTGGAAATGTTGATGTAAGTAGTGATATGAATATTAATTCGTATAGTAACATTGTGTCCATTGTACACGGATCTGCCAAGCCTTCCAAAGACTATGTTGATTATATTGTTATGCTAATGGCTGATGGTTCTGTAAAAGAAACACACGAAAAAAGCGGAGATCCGTATCCAGGTGTTTCCAAGTGGGAAAGTATCAAAAGTATTTATGCTGGATACGATAATATTATAGGAATTACTATTGATGGTAAAGTATTGATAGAAAAAGAAGTCGGTGGTGATTCCGAAAATTATAATGTCTCATCATTGTCAGATATCAAGAAAATAATTGAATGTAATGATTGCTTGATTGCGCTATCAAATAGTGGATCAATTTCTGTTGTTGGGAATAACGCATTCTTCAGCAGCGAGTTGTCCGAAAAAAAACATATTTTTGATATTTGCGAATGCGATGCTGGTATCCTTTTGTTATATGACAATGGAATGGTTGAGTGGTGTATTGAGCCTTCTGATAGCGATGATTATTCTGCACAAATCGAACAATACAGAAAACAAGTAAAGGATGATGTATCAAATTGGCGAAGGATAATTTCAATACAAGCAGGGGCGAGCGGAATAATTGGAATAAGAATCGATGGTACCGTTGAATATGTGAGTACCGATATTTATTACTACAGTGGGTATTCTGCAGAGGAATACAAATATGATGCACATAGTACTCTTGATGCAGAACTGAGCTCGTGGGAAGACATCATATGCATTTCATCGGCGTCTCTTGCATCCGAATTTGCACGTGATTCTGCGAACGGATGGGCTTTTGCCATTGGAATTAAAACGGATGGGACTGCGATTTCAACCGGTGACGGAACGTACTACACCACTGAAAAAGATTCATACGGTAACGGATATCATGATGTCGGCCACTCTGGTGGTAGTTACAACAATGTATCTTCTTGGAAACTGTGGGAATAACAACTAATAGTGCAAAGCGGCAGGACCTCTATATCCTGCCGCTTTCTTTATACGTATATCAGTTCATTATTGACGATTTCTGTTGCCGTTCCTTGTACTGCATTCATCCGTTGTACCCAAAGCACTTGGTTTTCGGCTTTGAGCGTTTCCGTAATGCCTTCCTTTTTGGCAAGGCATTTTACCAGCCGAAAGAACATATCCTCTGCCTGCTCGTTTAGGTCTGCAAGATAGCCGTTCAGCTTGCCGTTCGTCAGTAGATCGGCGTAAACAGTTTTGCGATGCTGTTTCAGATACCGCAGGTGCCTTTGGCCCCATATCCCGATGGGACGTTCCTCCGGCTCGTCATCACCGGCAATAAGGTAGTAATCTCCGATAAGCACGTATTCCAGCCCAGTGCGTTCATCAATGATGTACTTTTCCATTACACTTTCTCCTTTACAACACGCAGTTTCTTTGAAGTGCATCAATGATTTTCAGTATCAGTTCATTGACATCCTCAATCGGCTTATCCTCGTGAATGTACTCGTTCCGTACCGTCATAAGGCAGCCGACCAGCAGTCTGTGCTCAAAATCATCCAGATAGAAGTATTTCCGCTTTGTTTTCATAGTCTTTCGACCTCCTATTTTTGATTTCCCCTTTATTGTAGAGGAAAGGAGCAGGCAAATCGAATGTGCGGATTATCGAAAGGAAGGATGCCAAATATTTATTGTTTGGCATCCTTGAAATTAGTGAGAAAAAGCGAGAAAATCACAGCAATAGTGAGAAAAAACATTTTGAGAGGAAGGAAGCCAGCCAAATGTGTTTGGCATCCTTCCACATAAAAAGAGATACCGAGAAAAGCATTTCTGCTAATCTCGGTATCTTTTTGCCTCGACAATGCCCGTGCTCTCGAACTACTGTCCTTAAGAACACACGGCGTCAGAGGGAGTCTTTTTTACAAAATTTTCACCCCAGCAGCTCCGGCCTTTCCTCCAAAAGCGTCTGCAAGCTGCCGTCTTCGTAGCGATAGCTCACAACGACACCGCCGGTCTGCGTCTTTTCGCGCGCTTGTCCCATTGCGGCGCCGAGTATGAACGCGAGCACGAGCACGGTCAGCATAACTGCCGAAAGCACGAGCGGACTTTGGGTTCGGCGGCTTTGAAATCCCGCAGCAAAGCTCTCCGGTGTACCGGCGGCCGCACAAAGAATGTCATACGACATCGTTTCTGCGTGGGGAATCTCGCACAAAAGGCTTTGCACGCGGGCGGTCTCACGCTTCTTCTCTGCGCGCGTGCCGCTTACCGCCCGATACACGCGGCGTAAATACTGCTCAAACCCGCTTTCAGGCTTCCTTTTCATGTTGCACCTCGCAGCTTTTCAGCACGTTCTGCACACCTACGGCCGTGCGGCGGTATTCCTCTTTCTGCTCCGTGAGATACGCTTCCGCCGCAGGCTCCAAATGATAGTAAACGCGCATGCGGGCGCGGGCGGCGTCCGTAATTTCGGTGCGGGAAGAAACACACCCGCGCTCCTCCAGCCGCCGTAGTGCGACGTACACCGAGGCCAAGTTGAACGACAAAAGTCCCCCGCTACGCGATTCGATCTCCTGCACCATCTCGTAGCCGTAGCGGTCGCCCTCCTTTAAAATGAGCATGCACAAAAGCTCCAGCGGCACACGCTTGGTGCTGTCGTTATTCGCCATTGTCATTCCTCCCCTTTGCATAAATTCTGTGATTTTATCCTACCACAGAAAATTTAATTTGTAAAGCACATTATTAAAATAATTTAATATAAAATTATTGACATGTCAAATTTGCTCTGCTATACTCAAGCTATAACACAGGCTTTGCACTTTTTCGTTATGGAAGGAGGAACCCATGAAAAAGCTCATTATCCCTTGCATTACGCTCATCTTGACATTTATCTTGGCGATTTCCGTTTCGGCAGAAAGCCTACCTGCGCTGCACCCGGCGGAGAACATCCAAACCGGCGTTACGGAGCAGATGGTCGCGGCGCTGACGAAAACCGTGCCGCACATCAGGCTGCACCCCGCAGAGAAGCTGAAAACCGGCTTTTCCGCGGCATATATTACGGAGCACTACAACATTTGTGAGATTTCGCACGCAACGGGCAAGACTGCGCTCGGAGAGAAACTGAACGTCGTCTCCTACCGCTTGCAGCCGAAAGACACACAAAACGAAGCGCTTTTGCTCATCGACGAAGTGCAGGACGCTTCAAGCGGTGAAACGTTATATTTCACACTGCATTACGGTAATTTTGACACCGGCGAAGTGACACGCGCCGAGGTCGTTTACCCGTAAACCCACAAAACGCAAAGCCTGTGCACATGCGCGCATAGAAAAACGGCACCGTTACAAAACGCGGTGCCGTTTGCTTTTATTGGGTTAGATCGACTTATATTCGTCCAAAAGGCTTTGGGCGAGCTTGGAGTTGACGACGGCGAAATCGTCCGGGGATTTGTAATCGAGCGTGCGCAAAACCTCCTGCGACTGGCGGTACACGGCCATTTTGGTGGTCTGATACACGGGCTCCTGACGACCCTTGACGAACAGCGCGAAACGCAGCTCCTCCTCCGTTGCGGCGCAGAAATAGGCGTGCACATTGCCGTCCAGATTTTTGCGCACCACGGTGACGATGGCGTTTTTCACAAGCTCCACGGCGGCATCATCGAGGCCGGCCTCGAAAATGAGGATTTTCTCCTTTAACTCCTGCGGGTTTTTCACGCTGCGCTTTTTCAGCGCGCGCACGGCGGGGATAGGCTCCGCGCCGGAAACAGCGCCGGAGGGGCGCAGGCAGATCATAAACGCGTTCATCGGGTCATGGTAGATCATGGGGTACGCCATCTGCGCGGTGTAGCCGCAGTGGCGGCATTCCCAGTCAAATATGGATTCGCGCAGAATGTCGCGGCGCAGCTCGGGGTTTTCCTCCGCATTGACGCTTGTGTACATCTCTAATTTCTGCGTCTGGCCACAGGCGGGGCAGACAATATCTTTCTGTATCTTCGTAGACATCAAATTCACTCACTTTCTGCAAACGGAACCTGCCCCGGCGCAAAAGGTGGGCGTTTTTCCGCGCAAGGAATCAAGCGGACCTCAGGTCCGCCTTTTAACGTTCATTTTAAAGCGCATTATTCGTAGGGAACTTCTTCGCTTTCGTCTTTTTCGGGCTCAGTCGTTTCCGGCTGCTCGGCGGCAGGCTCTGCCGCTTCCACGGCTTCGTCTACGGTACCGTCCGGCACAAATGCGGCTTCTTCGGCTTCCTTTTCCTCTTCCGGCGTGGGAGTGTACTCCTGCACGTCGTCAAGGGTGATCTCCTCTTCTTCCGCTTCGCTGTCACCCTCATGGGTCAGGGCTTCCAGCTTCTCCACAGCGGCATCGATGCGCTTCTGGGCGGCTTCAATGTCGATGCAGTACGGCTCCGTAACGGTGTTCTCTGCATCGCGCAGGTTGTGGTAGTAGTAGCGGCCGAGAGCGAGATAGGCGCGCTCCTCTGCCTTTTCCTCACAGCGGATAACGGTGCGCAGGCGATTCATGAGCGCAGTGCGGCGGTTCTTTTCCTCTACCACTTTCACAGCGCTCTGTACAGCGCCGCCGGCGGTCTTAAATGCGGCCGAGATATTCTTCAAAAAGTTCATGGTAAAACTCCTTTCGGTCAAAACGCCAAGGCGTTCAGTCATTTCAAGTTTAAATTCACCTTTATTATATATCAAAAAAGCGCAAAATAACAGCCCCAAAATGTAAATAATTCCATATAAATATGCAGAAAAGCGGACATCGCAGGACATCGTAGGACATCTTTTGAACATTTGTTCCGTGTTTGATTGACATTTCGGAGATTTTTGTTTATGATGAGAGTTGACGAACACATGTTCTATTTTGAAACGAAAGGATCGTGACTGCAAGTGAACGATTACATTTCCTGGGGACAGGAGTATTTGGATGAGGCGGAGCGCATCAAACGGCGGCTGCTCGTCATCCGCGCCGAACGCGACTATGACATTGCAGGCGAGCAGGCCCAGCGTGTGCAGATGCTTTACACCATGTATTTAGAGTGTCTTGTAACAGGCCATGCGCTGCAAAAGCGCGGAAGGAGGGCGGTTTCGTGAGCGGATATAAGCCCCTTTCCGCCGGTGCACGGCAGGCGAAGCTACTCAGCCGCATCGGCGCAGAGACAAACAAAAATGAGCTTTTAGAAGCGCAGGTTTTGCTGCGGCGCGCCATCGGCAATGAGCTGACTGACCGCCAGCGCGACTGCGTGCAGCTTTACTACGGCGAGCGGCTGACAATGCAGGAAATTGCGGACGAGCTTCACCTGACGCGCGGCACGGTGTGCAAGCACCTGCAAAAGGCTTCGGCACGACTTTCGCACGCTTTGCAGTATTCCGCGCTCGGCATGCGTGCGGAGCAAAGCCGTGACCGATAATCCCCTTGAAAAGTCTCTCCGATTATGCTACTATTTGTACAGACAACTCAGCATAGATCACAGCAGATTTATCTGCGGAAAGGCTTATACTATGGATTTGATTCAAATTGACGAAAACGGGCTGCATCTCGTTTTTGAAAAGACGGAAGATTTCGGCTGCAAGCTGCTGCACTTCTCTGCACTCCCCTTTGACGAGCGCAGTCTGCTGCACGTGCACGACCGCGAGACGGGCGGCTTGCGCCTGAACACCGAGCGATACAATCTCTTGGAAATTATGATCTCCGGGCAAAACCGACCGGGCGAGCGCCACGGCAACAAATACATTTCCACAAGCCCCGGCGACCGCATGAAGCTCGTCTATTTTGCGGACAAGCACAACGAGTTCGGCCGCAAGCTGGAAATCCACATGGAAGATAAGATCTGCGGCATTGAAACGATTTCGCACATGCAGTTTTATAACGGCGTTCAGGCTGTACGCTGCTGGACGGACGTGAAAAATGTCGGAACAGAGCCGCAGGGGCTGGAATACGTTTCTTCCTTTGCCCTCACCGGCATCGAAAAAGAGGGTATGCTTTCGACCGACGACAAAATGCGCGTCTGGTACCCGCACAACGGCTGGCAGCGCGAAATGCAGTGGGAAAGCTACACCTTCCCGCAGCTCGGTCTCGCCCGCTGCCAGCCCGAGGAAATTCAGCGCTCCTCTAAGGTGATTGGTGCGACGAACATCGGCAACTGGTCTACAAAGGAATACCTGCCGATGGGTCTGCTTGAAAACACGGAAACGGGCTCCAATTTATTCTGGCAGATCGAGCACAACGGCTCGTGGCACTGGGAGATCAGCGACCAGATGGGCAACTTCTACATTCAGTTGAGCGGCCCGACGGAAACGGAATCGCACTGGTGGAAGAATTTGCAGCCGGGCGAAACATTCACGACAGTGCCGGTGTGCGTAGGCTCCACGCTCGGCAAATTTGATGACGCCATGGGCGAGCTGACGAAGTACCGCCGCATGATTCGCCGCAAAAATGCGGACAACGAGAAGCTGTGTGTCATTTTCAACGACTACATGAACTGCCTGTGGGGCAACCCGACAACGGCGAAAGAGCTGCCGCTCATCGACGCGGCGCACAAGGCAGGCTGCGAATACTTCTGCGTGGACGCAGGCTGGTACGCGGACGGCTTCTGGTGGGACAACGTGGGCGAATGGCTGCCGAGTAAGGAACGTTTCCCAAACGGCCTTGAGGAAGTGATGGACTACATCCGCTCGAAGGGCATGATCCCGGGCGTGTGGCTCGAAATTGAAGTAATGGGCATTTGCTGCCCGAAGGCCGCGCGCGTGCACCCGGACTGGTTCTTCACACGCCACGGCAAAAAGGTGCACGACCGCAGCCGCTGGCAGCTCGATTTCCGCAACCCGGAGGTCGTGGAACACGCAAATGAGGTCGTTGACCGCCTTGTGCGCGACTACCACGTGGGCTACATCAAGATGGATTACAACATTGAGCCGGGCATCGGCACGGAATTAAACGCCGACAGCGTGGGCGACGGTTTACTCGGGCACGAGCGCGCATATCTCGCTTGGCTCGATTCCGTCTTTGCCCGCTACCCCGACCTTGTGATTGAAAACTGTTCCTCGGGCGGCATGCGCATTGACTACGCGATGCTCTCGCGCCACAGCATTCAGTCTACGAGCGACCAGGAGGACTACCTGCGCTATGCGTCCATTGCGGCGAACGCGCCCTCGGGTCTGACGCCGGAGCAGAGCGCCATTTGGAGCTACCCGATGAAGGGCGGCGGACGCGAGGAAGCCGTATTTAATATGTGCAACGCACTGATGCAGCGCATCCACCAGAGCGGTCATTTGGCGGAAATTCCCGAGGAGGACTTCACGCTTGTCAAGGAAGCGCTCGATTATTACAAGACAATCCGCGGCGACATCAAGCGCGCGCTGCCGTTCTGGCCGCTCGGTACGTCGCACTTTGCGGACACGTGGGTCTCGCTGGGCCTTAAAACCGCGCACAAAGCGTACATCACCGTGTGGAGACGCGGCGCGCCGGACGGCCGCTGCACGCTGCCCGTGGATTTCCTGCGCGGCAACGAGCACGTAAATGTGCGCTGCGCATACCCCGCAAACCACAACACGAAATGCGCATGGAACCCGGAAAAGGGCACGCTGACGGTAGATCTCCCCGCCCCCATCTGCGCCAGAATTTTTGAGCTGGAATATTAAACCTGCGCCCGAACCTGTACAGGACACCGCGCAAAATCCCGATGCAGACGAAGAAAGACATCTCGCGGAAGAAGCGCAAAAGGAAGCCGAAGAAGCGCGGCAGCGCGTGGAGGAAGCGCAGCGCCGGGCGGAGCGTGCCGCACAGAAAATGGAAGACGCAATGAAGCGCGCCAAGCTTGCGCAGGAGCAGTTAAAAAAAGCGCAGGCAGAGGCCGAAAAGCTCAAAAATCAGAACAAAAAGACGTAAAAAATCGCCCGCAGGCACGAAAAACGGTTGCCTGCGGGCGATGGTTTTTGAATTTTACTTTTCGATGTCTTTTTCGACGTTCTGCGGAGCAGTGGGTGAAGAAGCGGGCTGCACGGGCATCTGCACGGAAGTCGCTGCGGATGCCGAAACGGGTGCGTAGGCGCTGCGCATTTTGGCGGTGGTGACCATGTGCTTTGCGCCCTTTGCCATGGCGATGATGGTAGGCACGGCACCGATGACGGTGAAGAGATAGACCTGTGCAAGGCCGCCGAAGTAATCGCCGGAATGTACCTTAATGGCGACGTTGCCGGGCAGCTTGCAATCGAGCTGCTTATACATTTCAATGACCTTTTCAGGGGTGACCGTTTTTGTGAAATAAACCTTGGGTTTCACGAAAACTCCTCCTAAGAATTCGTTATGTGCGGGTGTGACTCCGCATACATTTCTATAACGTATCATAATATTAAAAGTTTGCTTTACGTCAATATACGTTTTGGCTAATTTTGCACCGGTCAATTTGGTGTGTTTACCGGATTTGCAAGCAGAATGTTCAAAAAGTCTTTTCTTCCGGAACTTTCTGCGGTAAAATAGGGAAAAACGGAGCATGATGCAGGAAAGGAAGTATTTTGATGCAGAAACCGCTTGTCAGCGTGATCGTGCCGATCTACAACGCGCAGAACAACATTGTGCGCTGCGTGGAGAGCATTCGGCGGCAGACGTATGAAAATCTTGAAATATTGCTTTTGAACGACGGCTCTAAGGACGTGAGCTACCCGGTGTGCGAGATGCTCTCGAAGGCAGATGCGCGCATCGTTTTGATTGATAAGGAAAACTCCGGCGTTTCGGCGACGCGGAACCTCGGCATGCGCATGGCGCGGGGCAAATATTTGCAGTTTGTGGACGCGGACGACACACTGGAGCCGTTTGCGACAGCGCTCCTCGTTCAGCGTGCGGAGGATAACAACGCTGATCTCGTCATTGCGGCGTATAACCGCATTGTGCCGTACAAGCCGAAAAAGGAAGCGAAGCTTGACCCGCTTTTGCCGAATAAAAAGAAGCAGCTGACGGAGCAGCTGGCGAAATTCCAGACATTCGGCTTTCTGCCGATGGGCTTTATGACAAAGGAAGAATTCGCCTGCGGGCTAATGCAGGAGCCGGCGAGCTTTTACTACGGCGTGATGTGGAACAAGCTTTACCGCGCCGATTTGGTGCGCGCACACACGGACGTGCGGTGCAGCGAGGAAATGACGTGGAGCGAAGATCTGTATTTTAATTTGACGTACATACGCTATGCAGAACGGTTTTTTGCGCTGACCACGCCAATCTACAACTACTACGATAACCCCGGCAGCGCGGTGCATCTGACGAAGGTGCGCACGGCGATTACGGCGCGCACGGCGCTTTTCAGCTATTACAAGGAATTATACGAGCAGCTTGGGCTGTACGAAGAAAACAAGCTGCAGATTTTCAAATACCTCATCTCCTCTTCGGAGACGTGAGCGCGGAAAGGACGTTTAACATTGCATTCGTACTCGACCAATTAAAACCGAACCAGAAATATTTTGAGGCGATCTGCGGCATTCCGCACCCCTCAACCGAAGAAAAAGCCGTAAGCGACTACGTGTGCTCCGTTGCGGAAAAGCTCGGTTTAAACTACGAGCAGGACAAATTTTGGAATGTCATCGTGCGCAAGCCGGCTTCTAAAGGGTACGAAGACGCGCCTGTCGTGATGCTGGAGGGTCACATGGATATGGTGTGCGTGAAAACACCCGAGAGCACGCATGATTTTTCGCATGACCCCATTGAAATTTATGTTGACGACAAGGGCGACATCCGCGCGAAGGACACAACGCTCGGCGCGGACGACGGTTACGGCGTGGCGTACATGCTGGCCGTGATGGAGGAGGATTTCCCACACCCGCCGCTGGAGCTCGTCTTTACGGTGCAGGAGGAAAACGGCTGCAACGGCGTGGACGCGCTGGACGCGGGCAAGCTGAAATCCAGAAGAATGATCGGTCTTGACGTGATGGGCGAGACGGTGGAATACACAAGCTGCGTTTCCTGCTTTACGAGCGACCTGATGAAACTGACGAAAACGTGCGAGACGGAGCCTGCGCTATGACTCCTGGGAATACCAGCCGAACTCCTACATGCGCCGCATGACGGCCGACCTGATGAAAGAAGTGTACGGCCACGAGATGATGGAGACGGCGTGCCCGGGCGGACTTGAATGCTGCTCTTTACTGCCGCGCATGGAGGGGCTGGACATTGTGATGTTCGCGCCCATCGGCGAAAACTGCCACACGACAGACGAATACATGAATCTAAAATCGTTTGACCGCGTGTATGATTTCCTCAAAACGCTGCTTGGCAGGTTGAAATAAATATTTATAATTTAATATAAATATTAAAAAGCACGCCCCTTTCCGATGAATTTCGGGAACCGGCGTGCTTTACTTAACTGCGGTCTATGGTGACAACGGTGCGATAATCGGGGTCGAGCTTTTGAATTTCGGCCTCTAACTTTTGGGTGATGACGGCGTCGCTGTCCTTCACCGCGAACGGCACGGCAGCGTCGAACACGATATTACTGTGCGTAACGCCCCAGATAACGCGGAAATCGTGAATGGTGACGGTGGGGTACAGCGCGGTGACGAGCGACTGCACTTTGCAGTGCAGCGCATCGGTGCGGGCATCGCCGACGATAACGGGGTCAAGGTGAATGACCATGTGGATACCGAGGTCACGGCTGAAATCGCGCTCGATGTTATCGATGAGATCGTGGCTGACGAGAATGTCGTTTTTGGCATCGACCTCACAATGGGCAGAGGCAAAACAGCGGCCCACGCCGTAGTTGTGCACAGCAAGGTCATGCATGCCGATGATGCCGGGGTACGAGAGCATTTTCTCGGTAATGGTCTGTACGAGTTCGCCCTCCGGCGCTTGGCCGAGGAGAGGATCTGCGGTGCTGATTGTAAGCTGCACGCCGGAGAACACGATGAACAGCGCAACCGCCGCGCCCATGTAGCCGTCCAAATTCACGCCGGTGAGCATGGTGATGACGGCGCCGAGCAGCACGACGCTTGTGGCGATGACATCGTTGCGGCTGTCCTTGGACGTGGCTTCGACGGACTCGGATTTGATCATGCGGCCGACCTTGCGGTAAAAGAGGCACTGCCAGAGCTTTGCCAGAATGGAAATGACGAGCACAACGAGGGCGACGGGCGTGAGGGCGTTTTCCTCCGGCGTGATGATTTTCTCAATGGACGACATGCCGAGCTGAAGCCCGAGGAAAATGACGATGAACGAGACGATGACGCCCGAAAGATACTCGATGCGCGCGTGGCCGAACGGGTGCTTTTCATCCGCCGGTTTACTTGCCATTTTAAAGCCGATGAGCGTGACAACGGACGAGCCGGAATCTGTGAGGTTGTTGACGGCATCGGCCGTGACGGAAACACTGTGAAAAACCGTGCCGACGATAATCTTCATTAAAAAAAGCAGAAAATTTGTGACGATACCGACGGCACCCGCCACGCGGCCGCATTTGTCGCGCACGGCAGGATCCTCGGTATTTTTATGATCGCGGACAAAGATCCGCAAAATGAGATCGGTCATAACGAAAAGCTCCTTTTGGTTAGCGGCTGAAAACCCGCCAAATATGCAAGCAGAGCTTGAGAAAAGCTCCTCAAACTCTGCTTTTGGGTGATTTAATTTTGTAAATCGGCTTACTTCTGGTCAAAGAACTCGACGATTTCGCCGCAGGGGCCGGTGCAGAACGCAATGCGCGCGGTGATGTCGCAAAGCTCTACATCTTTCGGTTCGATGGTGATCTCGTAGCCGGCTTCACGGACACGGGCGACACAACCGTCGGTATCATCTGTTGCGAGCGCGAGATGGGCAAACTTGCCTTCCAGCGGCACATCGTTCTCTTCCGGGACGGGCAGCACTTCGATGCAGCTGTTGTCCCCGGTGGAGATCATCATGCAGGGGTATTTTTCGTCGCCCCACTGGCGCACGACCTTGAGGCCGAGCAGGTCGAGATAGAACGTTTTTGCTTTTTCAAACTGCGCATACGTCGGACGCAGTGCCACGTGGTGAATGCCTTTGATCAAGCTCATTTCGTTTTCCTCCCAAAAGTACATTTTATAAAGACAGGGTATCGAGACCGATACCCTGCTTGATTTGTAATTCTAAATTACTTTCTGTTGAAGATGGACATGATGTCGGAGAAGGTATCATCGTCGCTCTTCGCGGAAGTTGTGCTGCCGGTGCTCGGCGCAGACGGGTTGCCAAAGAGGTCTGCGTCGCTGATAGCCGGAGCTGCGGGCTTCTGGGTCTTTTCGCCGTTCATACCGTCGAAGCCGGTCGCGATAACGGTGACCATCATCTCGTCTTCCATCGTCTCGTCGAATGCAGCACCCCAAATGATGTTTGCATCCTCGCTTGCGCGCTCGGTGATGAGCTGAGACGCGACATCGATCTCGTCGAGGGCGATGTCCGGAGAGGACTTGATGTTGATGATGACGCCCTTGGCGCCTGCGATAGCAGTCTCAAGCAGCGGACTGGAGATAGCCGCAACAGCTGCCTGCTCTGCCTTGTCCTTGCCTGCCGCACGGCCGACGCCCATGTGTGCGTAGCCTGCATCCTGCATGATGGACTTGACATCCTCAAAGTCGAGGTTGACGATGCCCGGGATCTGGATAAGGTCGGAAATGCTCTGTACGCCCTGACGGAGAACGTCATCGGCGATGCTGAATGCGTTTGCAAGCGTAATGCGCTGCTCGCTGACGAGCTTCAGTCTTTCGTTCGGGATGACAACAAGGGAATCGACGTGCTTGCGCAGCTCTGCAATGCCCTTTTCTGCCTGATCCATACGGCGCTTGCCTTCAAAAGCGAACGGCTTTGTGACGATGCCGACGGTGAGGGCACCCATATCCTTTGCAATCTCTGCAACGACCGGTGCTGCACCCGTGCCGGTGCCGCCGCCCATACCGGCGGTGACGAAGACCATGTCTGCGCCCTTGAGGGTAGCTGCGATCAGCTCGCGGCTCTCCTCGGCAGCCTTTGCGCCAACCTCCGGCTTGGAGCCTGCGCCTCTGCCCTGTGTATTCTTTTCACCGATCTGCACGCGGGTCTTGGCCTGCGAGCGGGACAGTGCCTGACGGTCTGTATTCATGCAGACGAGCTCGACGTGCTGCACGCCGGCATCTGCCATGCGGTTTACGGCGTTTCCGCCGCCGCCGCCTACACCAACAACCTTAATGGTCTGGGGGGTCTCTTCAAGCATGTTATCAATTTCAAACGGCATTTTATGTTCCTCCTTGATTTGGTCTTTAACCGTTAACGATCCGCACGGATCCGGGATTTTTATTCATCACGCCGCCTCCGGATTCAAAACGGTTTTCTCTCGAGCTTCGATCAAATCCGCCGGATAGCGTCCCATAAAGGGCCATACCTTTACAGTTCTTTACAGTCTTTCAGCTTTACATAGCTTCATACACTATAATTTATCACTTTTCCCGCCAAAATTCAAGATGAAAGCGGCAAAAAAGTGAGCCTTTGCAAATATTTTTACTTTACAGCGGTTTTCGGGGAATCTATGGTGTCGGGGCTGTTCAAATTACCCGAAAAACTTGTGAAAAACAGGGGAACGCTTCCAAATTTTACACGTTTTCGGCGTCGCCTGTGTTGTCACCGCTGTCGTCTGCTGCGGGGTCCGTGATGCCGTCGGTATCACCCGTGGGATTGGCAGTATCGCCGTTCTCCCCGTCGCCGTTTGCGGTGCTGTCTGTGCCGTCCGTGCGGCCTGCGGCATCACCGGGTGCGGGCGTGGCGGAGGCTGCGGTGCGGTCTTCCTCGTAAAACGCCTTATTTTTCTCCGGCACAACGGAAAGATCGATGGAGCCGACGGTCTCCTCGGTGATCTCGCCGCTCGTTTCCATTTGACGCAGCATCTCGAGGCCAAACGCCATTTTGTAGGACATGCCGTTCATGTTGCCGAAACGGAACGTGATGCGGTTATCATACGTCAGCGTAAGGTCGTAGGGGTTCGTCATGTTGATCTCCGTGACGTTCTGCGTCTCGTTTTTCGTCATCTGCTCCGCGATGGCGTTATAAACTTCTTTGACGGAATCATCGCCGAACGTGATCGTTTCGCTGGGCTTTGTGTTCGTGGTATTTGCCCCGAGCACCACAGTCGTGCCCTCGCACGGCTGTGAAGCGATCTCCAGCACCTTGCCGGAAGCACTTACATAGAGATAACCCGCGTCGCACGCGACGGAAAACGCCGTTTCGGCGGGGGTAATTTCAATTTCAATGGTGGAAGGGATATGCTTTACAATCTTTGCGCTTTCAATGTACGGGAAACGGTGCTCAAGCGCTTTTTCGCGGCTTTCCGTTTCCAGCAGCACGAGGTTATCGCCCTCGTTGATGCCGCACACGCGGCGGATATCGGCTTCATCGTAGCCGGCATCTGACGTGAATGTGACGTTGCCCACCTTGAAAAACACGAAGATGCACAAAAGAACCGCGCCGATGACGACGACGCTGAATGCGATTATATTGAACAGGAGCAGCGCCCTGCTTTTTTTCTTTCTCATTGCGAGCTTTTCCGCTGCGCTGCGTGGAGTACGCGCCATGTTCAGCCTCCGTTTTTCACGTTTTATCTCTTACTTTTCGCTCTATATTCGGTATACGTCTGCGCCGAGCGCCCTTAAATTCTCTTCAAAGTGCGCATAGCCGCGGTCGATGTACTGCGGGTGCATCACCTGTGTTTCACCCTGCGCCGCAAGGCCTGCGATGACAAGCGCCGCGCCGCCGCGCAGATCCTCTGCCGAGACCGGCGCACCGGAAAGCTGCGGCACGCCCTCTATGACAGCCACCTTGCCCTCTAACTTGATCTTCGCACCGAGCCGGTTGAGCTCACCGGCATGCTTATAGCGGCTTTCAAAAATGTTCTCTACAAAAATACTGGTGCCGTCCCCCACCGCCGCCATGGTCATGACGGGCGCCTGAGCATCCGTAGGGAAGCCGGGATACGGCATGGTGCGCACGTGACGCACGGGTTTTAATCTCTGCGGTGCGCGCAATAATAATTCGCTGCCGGACTGCATCACGGCGCAGCCGGTGCTTTCAAACGCCGACAAAACCGGCAAAAGGTGCTCGCTGTTGACATCACGCAGAAGCACCGTACCGCCCGTGACGGCGGCCGCGGCCATGTATGTTGCGGCGGCGATGCGGTCCGGCATGACGGTGTATGTGCTGCCGTAAAGGTGCGGCACGCCTTCGATGACGATGCAGCTTTCGCCCGCGCCGTGAATGTGTGCGCCGCAGCGGTTTAAGTACCCGGCGAGATCCTCAATCTCCGGCTCACGCGCGGCGTTTGTGAGCACCGTTGTGCCCTTGGCGCGGGCGGCGGCGAGCAGCAGGTTTTCCGTTGCGCCGACGCTTGGAAACGCAAGCGAGACGAACCCGCCGCGCAACCCGCCGGGCGCGGTGCACAACAGGCAGCCGTGCTCTTCGCGAATTTCTGCGCCGAGCTTGCGCAGCGCCTCCAAATGCAGATCGATGGGCCTTGGGCCGAGCTCGCACCCGCCGGGAAACGACAATCTTGCTTCGCCGCAGCGGGACAGAATCGCGCCCAAAAACACGATGGACGAGCGCATCTCCCGCATGAGGCTGTGGGGAATATCGCAGCGGGTCATGCCGTCCGCGCAGACCGTTAAGGTATCGCCCGTGTGGGTACAGCGGCATCCGAGCCGCCGCAAAATGGTGACTGCCGTGTGCACATCAGACAGTGCGGGGCAGTTGTGCAGCACCGTTTCGCCCTCACAGAGGAGTGCCGCCGCAAGCAGCGGCAGCGTGCTGTTTTTCGCGCCCTGCACGGTGAGCTCGCCGCAAAGTTGATTGCCGCCGCGCACCAAAACCGCTTCCTGCCGGGCACAGCCCGTATGTTCCCGTTCATATTCTTCCATATACACACCCCGTATTCTGTAAGGCGGCAGAAAGCGCGCCTTTGGATACGGTTATAGTATGCAGCGGAAAAATTTTGGGGTATGTCCGCCTGAAATGCGTTTTACGGTTTACTTTTTTGCTTTTTCGCAAATGATGTTGTAAATGCGGTCATTTGCGTCCAGCACGGCCATGGCTTTCGCATTTTTGCCGATCTCTTCGGCGCGGCCCGGCTCGGAAAGAATGGTGTTCACCGTTTCCCACAACTTTTCACCGGTGAGGTCTTTTTCTTCGATCATCACGGCGGCATCGCGGTTCACGAGCGCCATGGCGTTATGGAACTGGTGATTTTCGGCAACGTTCGGGGACGGAATCAGAATGGAGCACTTGCCCGTAGCTTCGATCTCCGTTAAGGTGATGGCACCGGCACGACCGATGACGAGGTCGGCGGCGGCGAGGCACTCCGGCATGTTGTCTATGTACTCGAGCATGCGAATCTGCGGATTTTCTTCTTCCTTTACACCCGCTGCGTGCACTTCGTCGAGGAATTTTTCATCGTGCTGGCCGTAGCCGTGGATGTGCTGATATTTCTTCTCTTTGGCGCTTTCACCGAGCATGTATGCCGCGGCTTTATTGAGCGCCGCTGCGCCGAGGCTGCCGCCGAACGACAGCACAAGCGGGCGATCGTCGAGGTTCAGCGCCTTGCGGGCGGCTTCGCGCTCGGCCTGCAAAACGGAAACGCGCACCGGGTTGCCGGTGAAGACGCAGTTATCTTTGCGGTCGAGGTACTTTTTCGCGTCCTCCACGGCGAGCATGACACACTCCGCGTGCTTTGCAAGCGCTTTAGTTGTCATGCCGGGATAGGCGTTCTGCTCGTGGATGACGGTGGGAATGCCGAGCTTCTGTGCGGCGCGAATGACGGGGCCGCTGACGTAACCGCCGGTGCCGACGCAAATATCCGGCTTAAACGCCTTGATGATGCGCTCGGACTCGATAGACGAGGAGAACAGGCGGAACACGGTTTTGATGTTGCGGCGGATGTTCTTCGCCGTTAATTTACGTTGAAAACCCGAGATGCGGATGGTTTTGAAATCGAAGCCCGCTGCGGGCACAAGACGCTCTTCCATGCCGCCCTTGTTGCCGACGTACAGGATTTCGGCATCCGGCTGCTTGGAGCGCAGATAACCGGCCGCCGCAAGCGCCGGATTGATGTGGCCGGCGGTGCCGCCGCCTGCAAATAACACACGCATAATTGAATACCCCTTTTACATTTTTTCTGTATTGGAATGCCGCGAGACCGACAGCAGCACGCCCATTTCCGCAAGAAGCATGATGAGCGCCGTGCCGCCGTAGCTGAAGAACGGCAGGCTGATGCCGGTGTTCGGGATGGTGTTTGTGACAACGCAGATGTTGAGAATGGCCTGAATGCCGAACTGGAACGTGATGCCAAGCGCCAACATGGTGCCGAAGCGGTCACGCGCATGCAGCGCAATATATACGCCGCGCCAGATGAAAAGCGCAAACAGGATAATGACGATAAGCGCGCCGATGAAGCCGAGCTCCTCGCACACTACGGCAAAAACGAAGTCGTTTTGCGGCTCCGGGATGTAGAGATACTTTTGTCTCGACTGTCCGATGCCGACGCCGAGCAGCTGCCCGGAGCCGATGGCGTAGAGTGACTGCACCGTCTGCCATGTATCGACGCCCTCCGGCGGGTTGAACGGATCAAGCCAGCCGTGGACACGGTCCATGGCGTAGGCAAATTTTGAGGAAAACAGCACGAGCGCGCCGATGACGGCTGCCGCCGCGCCGCCGATGACGGCGAAATAGCGGAACTTTGTGCCGCCGACGAACATCATGATAAACGCGATGAGGCAGATGATGACGGTTGCGGAAACGTGTTTTTCCGCGATGACGAGCACGCAGATGAGGCCCAAAATACCGAAGAACGGCAAAAAGCCGTAGCGGAAGGTTTTCATCCTTTCGCCGTACAGCGCAATGAGGTGCGCAAACATCAAGATGAGCGCGAACTTTGCGATCTCGGACGGTTGGAATTCGACGAAGCCGAGGTTCAGCCAGCGCACCGCGCCGCCTTTGTTCGGCGCTAATTTTGTGCCCTTAAAGACGAGCACCATCAAAAGCAAAAGAATGGAGACGGCGAAAATGGGCAGGTTCAGTTTATGCAGCTGGTGATAATCGAACGTGGAGATGGCAAGCATCAGCACAACACCGACCAAGGCGAACATACCCTGACGGAGAATGAAGTAATAGCTGTTTCCGTAGTAGTAATACGCGTAGGCATAGCTTGCGGAGAACATCATGACAAGTCCCACGGCAAGCAGCACAAGGATCAAAAACAGCATGGTCATGTCAAGGCCGAGACCCAAAGTGAAAATTCTATATTTGATGCGCCCGCGCCGTTTGCCGCGCCTTGCGGCTTCGGATGCCGCCTCTTCTGCGGGCACGGCGGATAACCGGCGACTTGGGACCTGTTCAAGCCCACGCGCCGTGGAGCGTCTTGTCTGCGCCATTGCTGCAAACCTCCTTTTTTCAGTTGATTTCTATTTTATCCCATTTTCAGGCGTTTAGCAGCCGAACACCGCCAAAAGTACGCCGATGATACCGGCAAAAAGTGTAACGCCGCTGAACACAAAGCAAATCTTATTCTCGTTCCAGCCGCACATTTCAAAGTGGTGGTGGATCGGCGCCATTTTGAAAATGCGTTTGCCGTGCGAAATTTTAAAGTATGTAACCTGTAAGACAACAGAGAGAATCTCTACAATATAGATAATACCGATGAGGATGAGCAAAATCGGCATATCCACGCCGAACGCCAGCGCGCACACTGCGCCGCCGAGGAACAGCGAGCCTGTATCGCCCATGAAGACCTTAGCCGGGTTGGCGTTCCAGAACAGGAAGCCGATCATCGCACCGACGATGGCCGCCGCGTAAAGTGAAAGCCCCACGCGGTTTAAAAGCATCGCGATAACAGAGAAGACGAGTGCGACGACGAGCGTGACGGACGTATTAAGGCCGTCGATGCCGTCTGTGAAGTTCACGGCGTTGACCATGCCGACGATGAAGACGGCCGCCAGAATGTAGTAGAAGAAGCCGAGGTCAACGGAGCCAAGGAACGGGATAACCGTTTCGGTGGTGCCGCCCGCAAGTGCGACGGAAAGCAGGTAGGCGCCGACGATGATGAACTGCAAAATGAGCTTTTGAATCTCGGTGAGACCGAGGTTGCGATGCTTTTTGATGCTGATGTAATCATCTAAAAAACCGACGATACCAAAGCCCACCGCCATGAGCGCACCCGCCATGACCTTGACGAGCATGAGCTGCGTTTCCGCGCCGCCGTTCAGCCACAAAAATGCGATGCAGATGACCGCCGCGACGGAGCTGCCGATGATGAACATGATGCCGCCCATGGTGGGCGTGCCCTGTTTATTCTTATGCCAGCTGGGGCCGACCTCTCGAATGGTCTGGCCAAATTTGATCTTGTGCAGAAACGGCACCATGAAGTAACCGAGCAGCCCTGTGATGACCGCCGCAATGACGATTGCAAGGCAATACAGTACAATATCCATACGTTATGAACTTCCTTTCCTACCCTCTCAATGTATGTTTTTACTCTTCGCTGTTCGTTGAGGTGTTGCCCGCCGCTTCGACGCCGCCGGAGCTGACAAACGAAATGCGGATGACGGAGCCGCGCTTGACCTTGGTGCCCTCTGCGATATCCTGACTTTGTGCGTAGCCGGAATCGCCGTCGCCCACAACGAGCACCTGCACATCGGCAAGGCCCGCCAAGTAGCGGCAAGTATCGATGTCATAGCCGATGAAGCTCGGTACCTCCACATACGTTTCGGGATCCGGCTCTTCGGTGTAAAGCGCGACCATGCCTTCCTTCGGGATAGATGCGCCCGGAGACGGCACCTGCACCGTGACGAGCGCGTCGTCTTCGGCGTCGCCGACAACCGTGCCGCTGAAGCCCTGCTCTTCCAGATGGCTTTTCGCTTCTGCCATGGTCATGCCAATGACGTTCGGCGCGGTGGCGGAGAGATTTTCATATTCCGATTCCGTATACTGCGGGTCTACGCCAAGGTACGGGAGCACCTCTTCCATGATGGCAGCGAAGATCGGGCCGGCCTGCGTGCCGCCGGACGCGCCGCCGATCTGCGGCTCGTCGTAGAAAACGAGCAAGGCGTACTGCGGGTCATCCGCCGGGGCATAACCGCCGTAGGAAACGACGTACTGCATGCCGCGGTCGTTGCCCTCTGCCAGATCCTGATAATACAGTGCGACTTTTTCGGACGTACCGGTCTTGCCCGCCACGCGGTAACCGGCGACATAGCCGTTTTTGCCGCTTTCGCTTGTGGCGTTTTTCTGAAGAATGGCCGTCATGCGCTTGGAGACATCTTCGGAGATGACCTGACGCTTGTAGCTGGTATCGGTCGTTTTGACAATGTTGCCGTCGCTGTCCAGCATGCGGTCTACGACGTGCGGCTGCACAAGGTAACCGCCGTTTGCCACGGCAGCAATGGCCGTGATCATCTGAATCGGTGTGATGGAGAAGTTCTGGCCGAACGAAGACGTTGCAAGCTCGACGATATTGAGCTCGTCTTCGCTAAAATAAAGGCTGTCTGCTTCGCCGGGCAGGTCGATGCCCGTGCGCTGCGTAAAGCCGAAGGCTTCAAAGAAATTGAAGAACGTGTGGCGGCCCATTTTCTGACCCAGCCAGATCATGTACGGGTTGCAGGAATTGCAGATGCCGTCCACCAGCGTTTCCGTGCCGTGACCGGCGTGGTACCAACAGCTGATGGGATCAATGGTGGAATCATCAAACACCCACTGACCGGTGCAGGTGTACGTGGAGTCTTCGGAGGCCACGCCGGATTCCATCGCCATGGAGCCCGTGACCATTTTGAAAACGGAACCGGGGTAGTAGGTATCACTGACGGCTTTGTTTCGCCACTGCTTGTTCTGCGCCTCTCCCCACATTTGATCGGTGAGCTCGTCGCGCAGTGTGGTGACGTCGATGCGCTCGTAATCCGCAAGGGCTTTTTTCGCTTCCGCACGCTCCTCGTCGGTCTCGGCGTTATCGATGGCAAGCTGTAAGGTGTTTAATTCCTGCTGCTCCTTTTCCTGTGCTTTTTTCAGCGCGTCTTCCACCTTTTCCGGGATGGCGTCTTCGGCCTCCTGCGAAATGGTGAACGGGTCGTTCGGGTCGTAGTCGCCCTTCGTGGAAAGCGCCAAAATGGCGCCGGTCTTGACATTCATCAAAACGGCCGTGCCGCCCTCCAGCGCGCCGCAGGCCTCAAGGCCCGCCTGCAGATGCTTTTCTACGATGCTCTGTGCGGTCTCGTCGATCGTGAGCACAAGGTCGTAGCCGTCCTGTGCCTGCACGTATTGGTCATACTGGAACGGCATGTCATCGCCCTGTGCGTTCTTCGCGCTGACAAGGCGGCCCGCCGTGCCGGAAAGCTCGCTGTCGTATTCCGTTTCAATGCCCGCAAGACCCTGGTTATCCGTGCCCGTGAAGCCGAGCACCGTAGAAGCCGTGGTGCCGTAGGGATAATAGCGCTTGTAGTCTTCCATCAGCGTGATGCCGCGGCCGATCTTTTCGTCCTTGATATACTGCACGATCTCATCGCGCACCTCGGTCTCCACCTTGCGCTTGACATAGACAAAGTAGCTGTTCTGCTGCGCTTTTTTCAGGACGGCGTCGTAATCGAGCCCTAAAATTTCGGAAAGGCCCTTTGCAATCTTCACGTCGTCGCCTTCGTCGATGTAGTTCGGCTCCAAGGCGACCGTCCATACGCTGGCGCTCTGCGCCAAGACCTTTGTGCCCGTGGCGTCGTAAATGGTGCCGCGCGAGGGCGTAAGCTGCGTGGATTGCAAACTCTGGTCGACCGCATCGGTCTTTAAGGTTTCGCCGTTGACAAGCTGCAGGCGGACAAGGTTTGTGATAACGGCGCCAAACCCGAGCACCAGCACAAAGCCCACGATGACCATTGTGCGCTGCCAGACGCCGGAACGATTTGATTTTGCCATGTAAAAAATGCCGTCCTTTCTGCTGCGCCCATCATTCGCAGCCAAAAGTTGCCGTATACCGAAAAATGAGAGTTAAGAATAAACTCTCAACTCTCCTCTCAAATTCCCCTCTGCCGGGGGCCGCATAACCCATTTGTATTCTTTCATGCCGCAAAATAGCAGCGTATCCGCAAAAAATTCGTATGTATAAAGGCTAAATCAGGAAAAGAGCGACTGCAAGACCTGCCAGATACGGTCCAACAGGTTCGGTGTCTTTTCGGCCTGCACTACGGTGCCCTCATCATCCTGCGTGAGGCTGATGTAGGAGGTCTGCCCGTCCGCTACCTTTTCCATGCCGAGCTTTTCGCGCGCGATCTGCTCGATCTCCTCCGTATTGAGCTTGGAAGCCGCCTGCATTTCGAGCTGAATGGCAATGCTTTTCTCCTGCGAAAGGCTCTCGTTCGCCGTGTTGATCTCATCGGTGAGCTCCGTGAGCTGCACCTGACTGAACACCACCGCACCGATGGCGCCGACGATGACCAGCACCACCGCAAGATTCATGAGCATTTTGACCGTATTTGCACTGTGTCTGTGACTGCGGCGCAGCTGTTTTTCATCCAGCTTCACCACATTGTTTTTCTGTTTTTGTTTTTGGGGCGCTTTCGGCTCCGGAAGCTTCGGTGCCGCGCTGCCGTGATCTCTGCTGTCGAAAAGATCAAAATCGTATGCGTTTGATGTAGATGCCATGTTGTTTCCTCCTTTCGGAAACTTATCCCAACAAATTCAGCTGTATTCTCTCAGGGATACCCTGATTTTTCAAAATCTCACAGTTTTTCAATAACGCGCAGCCTTGCGCTGCGGGCGCGCGGGTTTTCGCGAAGCTCTTCCTCACTTGGCGCAAGACCCTTTTTGTAGATGAGCTTGCCCTTCGGCTTGTTGCCGCACACGCACACGGGGAAATCCTTCGGGCAGGTGCAGCCCTCGCACCACTTGTTCATCTGCTGCTTGACGATGCGGTCTTCAAGCGAATGAAACGTGATGACGGAAAGCCTGCCGCCGGACTTTAACAGCCCGAACGCCGCCGCAAGACCCTTTTTGAGCGCGTCCAGCTCGCCGTTTACCGCAATGCGCAGCGCCTGAAACGTTCTTCTGGCCGGATGGCCCTCCGCGCGGCGCACCGCTGCCGGCACGCTTTCGCGGATGATCTCCGCAAGTTCTAATGTAGTTTCAATCGGTTTTTCTTCGCGCGCTTTCACAATGCCCTTTGCAATGCGCACCGCGCTTTTATCTTCGCCGTAACGGCTGATGATCTCGGCCAATTCCTGCCAAGAGAGTGTGTTTACAAGGTCTGCGGCCGAGGTGCCGCTTTGGCTCATGCGCATATCGAGCGGGGCGTCAGCGTGGTAGGAAAAGCCGCGCTCTGCGGTATCGAGCTGATAGGACGAAACGCCGATATCGAGCAGCACGCCGTCGACATTAACGATGCCGTGCTCCAACGCGATCTTGTCCATATCGCAGAAGTTGCCCATGGCAACGACGGAGCCGGGATATTTACCGAGCCGCTCTTTCACAACGGCAATGGCGTCCGGGTCGCGGTCAATGGAAAGCAACGTGCCCGTTGTCAGGCGCTGTAAAATCGCGCCGGAGTGGCCGCCGCCGCCCGCGGTGCCGTCTATATAGGTGCCTTCCGGGTCGATGTTCAAGGACTCGATGGTCTCTTTGAACAGCACCGGTTTATGCTCAAAATGAATTTCACTCATGATATATTTGTCCGGCGGAACGGATGCGTTCCGGCAGACACTCCTCATTGAACTTTACCCGAAAAAAGCCGGGCTGATGAGCGCCAAGCGGGGCGAAAAGGCAATGAAAATCCAAAGCCCATGCGGTTTTCCGCAGGGGTTTCGCTGCTTGCACGTCCATTATACCTTATCCCACATAGAAAATCAACCCGCGGCAAAAAAATTTATGTTTACCATGTTCGATGAAAAAGCGCGGATTTCCGATATTTTTCTTGGGTTTTGTTCGTATATTTTCCGATTTTTGGCAAAATAGCGCCATGTTGAAAATTCTGTGCATTCTCATGCAAAAAAACTTTTGCAGTTTGTTCACATTCCCGGTTTTCGGAAGCGGCTCCGTTTACACGCTTTTTGTGGAAAACGTAGGTCATTTATAAAAAGGGTGGCGCTGCCGCCCTTTCAGGGAACCCATGCAACCGGGTTCTCTACACTTAAAACGTCCAGTGGACGTTTTAGGTTGCCTTCTTAGTTTTTGGATAGGCAAAAGGATTTCGCCATTACGAATGGCGACTTAGGGCGCTACCCTAAGAACCCGCAAGTTTTCTCGAAGAAAACTTGACGAAAGACTTTAAACCGCCGTTTCCGTTCGCTCATTTTAACAAAAACGGCAGCTCGCCCAGCTGCCGCGAACTGCCGTTTAAAGCTCTTAAATTACTGCTGTGCGCTCGTGCCGTGGATGGACTGGCGGGTCTTTCTCAGCTCTGCAAGGTTGGCGCTCATCGCGTCGTCTGTGCGGCGGAGCAGATCTTCCACATAGTCGTTGGAGGCCTTCTGCATGCTGCGGAACTTCTCCTGCGTCTGCGCCATGATGTCGTTTGCCTTTGCCTGTGCCTGGCGCACGATCTCTTCCTGGTTAACGAGTGCTTTTGCCTTCTCCTCTGCGACGCGCACGATGGTCTCGGCCTCGCGCTGTGCCTCGCTGATGATCTGGGCGCGGTCTGCGACGATGGCCTTCGCCTTGCGCACTTCGGACGGGATCGCCTCGCGAATCTCATCAAGGATCTGCTTTGCGTCTTCGCTATCTATAAACGATTTGCCGCCTGCAAAGGGAAGGTGCCAGCCTTTCTCCAGTACGTCGGTCAATTCATCGATTAAATCTTCTACGGTTGCCTGCGTGTTGCTCATAAAAAATTCATTCCTTTCGTATTTTTAGCCGCATTCAGTCTGCCGTGCGGCAAAGTCTCTGATTTATTTTCTCTAAAAGGCACTCGGGCACAAAATGGGAAATATCGCCGCCGAAGCCCGCAATCTGCTTGACCATGCTGGAGCTGAGGAACATGTGCTCGATGCTGGTCGGCAGGAACAGCGTTTCAAACTCCGGGTTCAGCTTTTTATTGGTGAGCGCCATCTGAAATTCATATTCAAAGTCGGAGATTGCGCGCAGGCCCTTCACAATGGCAGCCGCATGCTTTTCGCTTGCGTAATCCGCCAAAAGACCGCGCACGCAGTCTACCTCTACATTTTCCATATCAGCCGTGACGGTGCGCAGCATTTCCATGCGCTCCTCCACCGTAAAGCTCGCGCGCTTATCCGGGTTTACCGGTACCGCGACGATGACTTTGTCGAAAATTTTGCACGCACGGGAGATGATGTCCATGTGTCCCAGCGTGACCGGGTCAAAGCTGCCCGGACAGATCCCTATTCTCATTGATATACCGCCTTTTTTGCGCTTACACCATACTTTGATGGCGATACGCGGTCAGCAAGATTTTTCCGTAACGGTAGTCGCGCACGCGCACGAATTCCCCCGCCGTCTCCGGCAGCTCTTCGTCCGTGGGGTGCTCGCAGATCACGATGCCGCCGCGGTTCATGTGCGGCGTGACCGCAAGGAGCGCCTTTGTGAGCGTGCCCGTGCGATACGGCGGGTCGAGAAACGCGATGTCGAAGGTCTCGGTGCAGCGCAGCAGATACGAAGCATACTCCGCGTTCATCACCTGCGCTTCGTTTTCAAACCCTGTGGTGTGAATGTTCTCCAGCACGACGCCGCAGGATGCCTTGGCGCTGTCTACGAACACAGCGCGCTTTGCGCCGCGGCTGAGCGCCTCGAGACCGATCTGGCCGGAGCCCGCAAACAGGTCGAGAAACACGCGGCCCTCCAGATCAAACTGCAAAATGTTGAAAAGCGCCTCTTTTACGCGGTCCGGCGTGGGACGCACAGCATCGCCCGGGAGCGTTTTCAATTTTCTGCCTCGGCGGGAACCGGTTATGATACGCACAGCCGAACACTCCTTTCTCTTTTGGAAGTCCGTGTCCGAAATCTAAAAAACATGTACGAACACATTTCAAGTTATTATCTCATTTGAATAGAAATATGTCAACCGTTTTTGCGCAGTTTTTGCAGAGAAACGTCGAAAAATACGCAGGAACAACGTTATTCCCCGTCGTTTTCTTCGCTGTGGAAATAACGGTAGACGGCGCGGGCGGCAGGGGCGTTCATGCCGGGCGTTTCCTCCAGCATTTTCTCCGTCGCCTCGCTGACGGCGCGTATGGTTGTAAAGTGCTTCATCAGCGCTTTGGCGCGCGTTTCGCCGATGCCCGGAATGGACGTGAGCGTGGTGGAGATGGTCGCCTTTTTGCGCTGCTGGCGGTGGTAGCCGATGGCAAAGCGGTGCACCTCGTCCTGAATGCTCGACACCAGCGTGAACACCGCGCGCGTAGACTGAATGGCGATTTCGCCGCCGTCCTCCGTGATGGCGCGCGTGCGGTGCTTATCGTCCTTTACCATGCCGTATACCGGCACGTCGATGCCCATTTCGCGCAGAAGCGGACGTATGGCGCCCACATGCCCTTTTCCGCCGTCGAGCAGAATGAGGTCGGGCAGTCTGCCGAAGCCCTCGGGCTTATCGGCGGCGCGGTATTCTTCAAAACGGCGGCGGATGACCTCGCGCATGCTGCCGTAGTCGTCCTGTCCGACGACAGTCTTGATTTTAAATTTGCGATACGCGCTTTTCAGCGGGCGGCCGTTTTCAAACACGATCATACCCGCAACGTTCTCGCCGCCCGCAAGGTTTGAAATATCGTAGGATTCAATGTATTCCGGCGTTTTGGGCAGGTTTAAGAGCTGGCGCAGTTCATCGAGCGCGGAGGTCTCACGGCCCGTGGCGCGGCCCATAGCCTGCGCAAGCGCTTCCGCGGCGTTCGTGCGGCACATTTCCACAAGCTGCTTCTGTTCGCCCTTTTGCGGAATGTGGAACTTCACGCGGCGCTCCGCCTTTTTCGTCAGCCATTCTTCAAGGACGCCGTCGTCGTTGACGGGGCCGTCTATCGTGATGACGGGCGGGATCTTATCGCGCATCGAATAATATTGCATGACAAATTCGCTGCGGATCTGCTCCGGCTCGTCGTCGGCGTTTAATAAAAACGATTCGCGGTCATACAGTCTGCCGCCTGCAAAGCGGAACACCTGAATGCTCACCTTTTCGCCGCCGAGCACGAGCGCGATGACGTCCTGTTCCGGCACGCGGCTTGCGACAACCTTTTGGCGCTCTTTCAGCTTGTTGATGGCCGTAATGCGGTCACGGATGCGCGCGGCAAGCTCAAAATCGAGATTTTCAGCCGCCTCGTTCATTTTCTCCGTCAGCGTGCGCACGGAATCGCTTGTGCCGCCGCGGATGAAATCAAGCGCCTCCTGCACGGCCTCGTTGTATTCCTTTTGGCTCACGTGCCCGCGGCATGGGGCACAGCACTGCTTGATGTAGTAGTTGAGGCACGGACGGCCCCTGCCGATCTCCTGCGGGAATTTGCGCGTGCAGGACGGCAGACGGAAAATCTTCCGCGCCTCCTCCACGGTGTCCTTGATTGTCCACGCGGAAAGGTATGGGCCGATATACTTTGCGCCGTCATTCAGGACCTGCTTCGTCTCCGAAATGCGCGGCCAGTCGCCCGCTGTCACCTTAATATAACTGTACCCCTTATCGTCCTTTAAGAGGATGTTGTACTTCGGCTGGTGCTGTTTGATTAAACTACTTTCCAAAATGAGCGCTTCAAACTCGCTGTCCGTCAGAATATACTCGAAATACTCGACGTTCGAGACCATGCGGCGCACCTTTTCATTATGGTTTTTATCCGAGCCGAAATACTGGCTGACACGGTTTTTAAGCGCTTTCGCCTTGCCGATGTAGATGATGGTATCATCGCGGCTGTGCATGATGTACACGCCCGGATGAAGCGGCAGCTTCATCGCCTTTTTGCGCAGCTCTTTGATATGTGCCATTTTTTCTTCCGTAAGCTGTACCATGCGCACCTCCATGCGGTTCAGTCACTAAGCGACTGAGAAAGAAGAAACGCCTACCGGAAATGCTCCGATAGGCGCCGTTTTGACAAGCTGAAATTATTCGGCAAAGCCGGATTCAACAAGAGCCACGAGGCTGTCAACAGCTTCCTGCTCGTCGGAACCATCAGCGATGATGTCGATCGACGTACCGCCGACGATGCCCAGAGACAGAACGCCCAGCAGGCTCTTTGCGTTTACGCGGCGCTCATCCTTCTCAACCCAGATGGAAGACTTAAACTCGTTTGCCTTCTGGATGAAGAAAGTTGCCGGTCTTGCATGGAGACCAACCTGATTTTGAACCAAAACGTCCTTCTTAACACACATTGCGATTCACTCTCCTGTAAGTAATACATTACATACTCTGAATGTCAAACATGATTCTAAAGCTCAAAATGCTTCAATATAAGTTATTATAGCATAATTTGTCCCCCCGTCAAGCGGGGTACCCCATTTTTGGATATATGCCCGTGGCATATCGCTATGAAACGATCCGTGTTTGTGCATTTTGCTCTGCTTGTTGAAAACATTTCGTAAAATCAGTTCGCCACAGAGGGTTAAACATTCCTAAAATCCGTTTATTTTCTGCCGAAAGCGCGCTTTTCTTCCGCAGTCAGCTCAGCTTTTTCAAAGAGGTCCGGGCGAGCTTTCTGCGTGACCTTCAAAGATTGTTCGCGCCGCCATTTTTTGATTTTTTCGTGGTGGCCGTTTAAAAGCACCTGCGGCACCTCTCTGCCGCGCCAAGCAGAGGGACGGGTATACTGCGGATATTCCAAAAGACCGTCATAATGGCTTTCTTCCTCAAAGCACACGTCTTCGGAAAGCACGCCGGGCAGCATGCGCGCCACGGCATCGGTGAGGATTACGGCGGGCAGCTCGCCGCCCGTCAGGACAAAATCGCCGATGGAGATTTCCTCCACGTCGTATTCCTCCAAAACGCGCTCATCCACACCCTCATAATGCCCGCAAAGCACGATGATATTCTCGTTTTTGGCGAGCTCCTTCACTTTTTCCTGGTCTAAGACCCGTCCGCGGGGGGACATATACACAATATGCGGGCGCACGGCGGTTTGTTCGATGATCTCGTCAAACGCCTTCGCTATGGGCTGCGCCATCAAAAGCATGCCCTTTCCGCCGCCGAACGTGCAGTCGTCCACGCGCTTGTGCACGCCCTCACCATGGTCGCGCAGCTGGTGACAGCACACCTGCAAATACCCGCGTGCGCGCGCACGGCCGATGATGCTCTCGTTCAAAATATTCTCGCACATTTCGGGGAAAAGTGTCACAATATCAATCCGCATCCGCTGCCTCCCCGGCGTTTACGGGCACGGTCTCCGCGCCGTCGCCGAAAATACCCGGAATGGGCTTTACAAACAGCTTTCCGCTTTCAATGTCCGTCTTCGCGATCATGGCGTCCACGGCGGGGAACAGAAATTCCTCGCCCGCGCCGTTTACAATGCGGTACACGTTGTTCGCACCGGTCTCGAAAACGTCCTGCACCGTGCCGTATTCCGCGCCCGTTGCGTCATCGATGACATGAAGGCCGATGAGATCTTCCACGAAGTAGCGGTTTTTCGGCAGGCGCACGTCGTTTCGGTCAAGATATAGAATTTTGCCCCTGTACAGGTCGGCCTGTGTGGCGCTTTCCACGCCCTTTAAGCGCACCAGCAAAAGGCTTTTGTGTACGCGGGAAGATAGGAGCCCGGCATCCGTTTTGCCGCCGTCAAAATACAGGGTCTTCACTTTTTTCAGAAAATCGGCGGAATCGCACCACGGTTCCACGCGCATTTCGCCGCGTACGCCGTGCGTACCCACAATCCTTCCCGCTTCCAGAAATTGTTTTTTCATGTGTTTTCCTCGGCTCTGCCGCAGCGAAAGCCTTCCTCTCTTTTAATATAAAAAGGACGCACGAAGCCCGTGCGTCCCTCTTTCGATCAATCGATCTCAACAACGACCTTTTCGCTGCTGCGTGTTGCTGCGGCACGCATAACAACGCGAATCGCTTTCGCAATGCGGCCCTGCTTGCCGATTACTCTACCCATATCCTCTTCCGCAACGTGAAGATGATAGACGACGGAACCGTCTTCCTTGGGCTCATCGAGTGTAACGGAAACCTCTTCCGGCTTTTCAACAAGACCCTGCGCGATGATTTTCAGTAATTCCTGCATAAGATTGTTCCTTTCTCAAACGAGAAGACGGGCAATCAGATAACACCGTGCTTCTTGAACAGTGCCTTAACGGTATCAGTCGGCTGTGCGCCCTTTTCCATCCAAGCCTTTGCCTTTTCCGGATCAACCTTTACAACGCTCGGCTCTTCCATCGGGTTGTAGTAGCCGATTTCCTCAATGAAGCGGCCGTCTCTCGGGTAACGGGAATCTGCAACAACGATGCGGTAGAAAGGAGCCTTCTTAGCACCCATTCTGCGAAGTCTGATCTTAACCATGGTAATTTCCTCCATATTATAAAAAATAAGTTTTATCTATTAACCAACGATTCGTCGGCAATATTTACAATTCAAATATACGTCTTGCGGCAGAAACAAATGAAATTTGTTTCTTTATCGCATTTACATTGGGAAGCCGCCCATGCCACCCATATCCGGGCCGCCGAAACCGCCCATGCCGCCCATACGCGCCATCATTTTCTTGCCCTTTTTGCCGCCGAACTGCTTCATCAGCTTCTGCATCTGCTTGAGCTGGTTGCAAAGACGGTTGACGTCTTCTACCTTCATGCCGCAGCCTGCCGCGATGCGGCGCTTGCGGGAAGCCTGCAAAAGCTCCGGCTTTGCGCGTTCTTCGGGGGTCATGGAAAGGATGATCGCCGCGTTGCGGTCCATAATGCGGTCGTCAATGTCCATTTCATCGAGCTTCGAGCTGTTGATGCCGGGCAATTTCGAGAGGATGCCCTTTAACGGACCCATCTTCTTCACCTGCCGGAACTGCTCCAAGAGGTCGTTGAAGTCCATCTTGTTCTGCATCATGCGCTCTGCGGTGCGCGCCGCGGACTTTTCGTCGATTTTCGCTTGTGCGTCTTCGATGAGGGACAGCACGTCGCCCATGCCGAGGATACGGCTCGCCATACGGTCGGGGTGGAAAACCTCGAGGTCGTCAATCTTTTCGCCCGTGCCGGCGAACTTGATGGGCTTGCCGGTGATGGCCTTAACGGAAAGCGCCGCACCGCCGCGGGTATCGCCGTCGAGCTTTGTTAAAATCACGCCCGTGATGTCGAGCAGATCATCAAACGACTTTGCGACGTTCACGGCCTCCTGACCGGTCATGGCGTCCACCACGAGCAGAATGTCCGTGGGGTTCACCGCTTCTTTTATATTTTTCAGCTCATTCATGAGCGCTTCATCGATCTGCAGACGGCCTGCGGTATCGATGATGACGTAATCGTTGCCGTAGTCGCGCGCGTGGCGAACAGCCGCCTGCGCGATCTTCACCGGGTCTTCGGTGCCCATCTCAAAGACGGGTACGCCGGCCTGTGCGCCCACGACCTGTAACTGCTTGATTGCCGCCGGGCGGTAAATATCGCCTGCAACGAGCAACGGACGGCTGCCGCGGCTTTTCAGCATTTTCGCAAGCTTTGCGCTGTGCGTCGTTTTACCGGCGCCCTGCAAGCCGCACATCATGATGACAGCCGGCGGGTGCGCGGGCATTTTCAGCCGCTCTTCGCTGCCGCCCATCAAAGCCGTCAGCTCTTCGTTGACGATCTTGATGACCATCTGCGCGGGGGTGAGGCTTTCCATAACATCCTCGCCCACGGCGCGTTCCGTAATGCGCGCGGTAAAGTCCTTTGCGACCTTGTAGTTGACATCGGCTTCGAGAAGCGCCAAACGCACCTCGCGCATGGCCTCCTTAACGTCGCTTTCCGTCAGCTTGCCTTTGTTTTTTAACTTTTTAAACGCGTTGCCGAGCTTATCGGCAAGACCTTCAAACGCCATGTAAAAATCCTTTCAGAGCCGCGCCGCTCAGTCCGTCAGCTTCTTTGCGGAGCGCAAAATGCTCTCCACGTTCTGCCGAATGACCGGGTCGCCGCCGTTCTTTTCGTTTTCCGCTTCGATCTGTAACGCGTGGTCGCAGATCTGCGTCAGTTCTTCCTGCACACTGCGGAAGCGCTTTGCAAGACCCAGCCGTTCTTCCATTTCAAGAAGCTGCTGTTCGGCGCGCTTGATGCCGTCGCGCACGCCCTGCCGCGTGATGCCCTTCTCCTCTGCAATCTCCGCTAAAGAAAGGTCTTCGTTATAATAGCATTCCACGACCTCGCGCTGCTTTTCGGTGAGCATGTCGCCGTAAAAATCCAGCAGGAACGTGATGCGCAGATCCTTTGCCATAGTTCGCTCCGTTTCCGGGCGTTTCCAATTTCAAGCGCCCTGCTGTAAAGTTTTTTTCTTTACAGCCTTTGTATTATACAATAGACGCCCCGCTTTGTCAAGCATTTTCGCCGTAAAAATGCGCTCACAGCGGCACGCTTCCTTTATAAAGTGTGCCGCAATGCTATACGCCTGCGGCGTATGGTTTGGCTTCACTGTGCTATTTGGCTTGCGCCTGATGTTATCGCTCTGCGGGCAATTTTGCGCACGACATACATCACCAAAAACAAAGCCCATGATTTTTGCATAACGTATGCTTTACAAACCCAGTTTTGCATGGTATATTTATTCGTATAGCGCAAACGGGTGTATTTTGCAAGCTCACTCGTCTGTGCTTGCATTCAGTTCCGTTCGGCGGAGATTTTCTCTGTGCGGCGGGATACGGAAGGAAGCGAAATTTTGATTTACTTTAACTGTGATTACACCGAAGGCTGCCACCCGAACATTTTAAAGCGCCTTTGTGAAACGAATATGATGCAGACTGTCGGCTACGGCGAGGACGAAATATGCGATTTGGCGCGCGCGAAGATCCGCAAAGCATGCGGTCGCGAGGACGTGGACGTGCATTTTCTCGTCGGCGGCACGCAGACGAATGCCACCGTTATTACAGCGATTCTTCGCCCGCACCAGGGGGCGCTGAGTGCGGACACCGGACACATCAACGTGCACGAGACCGGCGCGGTGGAAGCAACGGGTCACAAAGTGCTGCCTCTGCCCTCCACCCCGGACGGCAAGATCACCGCAGAACAGGTGGAAAACGCCTATCTGGCGCACGTGAACGATGCCTCGTTTGAGCACATGGTGCAGCCGAAGCTCGTTTACATCTCCCTGCCCACGGAAAACGGCGGGTTATATTCCAAAGCGGAGCTGACCGCCCTGCACGATGTCTGCACGCGCTGCGGGCTGTACCTCTTTATTGACGGCGCACGTCTCGGCTACGGCCTGACGGCTCCCGAAAATGACGTGACGCTCGCGGATCTCTGCGCGCTTTCCGATGTCTTCTACATCGGCGGCACGAAGGTCGGTGCTTTGTTCGGCGAAGCGGTCGTAATCACGAACCCGGCGCTCAAAACGGATTTCCGCTACCACATCAAGCAGCGCGGCGGCATGCTGGCTAAGGGCCGTCTGCTCGGTATTCAGTTTGACGAGCTTTTCACGGACGATCTTTATTTCAAGATCAGCGAAAAAGCCGTGCGGCAGGCAAAGCGCATTGCAAAAGCGTGCGAAGATGCGGGCTGCGCGTTCTTTGCCCCCTCGCCGACGAACCAGCAGTTCCCCATTTTCCCGGATACTGCGCTCGAAAAGCTCGCGGAAAAGTACAAGTACTCCTATTGGGCGCGCGTGGACGAAACACACAGCGCCGTCCGCCTTTGTACAAGCTGGGCGACGACGGACGAAAACGTGGACGCACTCTGCAAAGACATTGCGTCCGTCATGGCAGAATAACGCCGGACTACGGCTTTCTGCCCCGTTTAGAGGAGGAAAACCCGTATGAAGTTATTTGAAGAACTCACCCAGCTGCACGGCGTCAGCGGCTACGAGACCGCCGTTGCAGACTATATTAAAGAAAAGTTAGCCCCGCTTGCTGACGACATTACCACCGACCCAAACGGCAGCGTCATCGCCTATTTTAAGGGCACGGGCGAGCACAAAAAGCGCATAGAGCTTGCCGCCCACACCGATGAGATCGGCTTTCAGGTCATTAAAATTGAGGAAGACGGCCGCATTATGTTTAAGGAGCTCGGCTGCTGCTGGACGTTTACAACGTACCAGAGCCGCGTCCGCTTCCGCAACGGCGTGGTTGGCGTGGTCGCAAGCCGCATCCCGCCGGAAAAGCTGAGCGCCGGCGGCTATAAGCGTTATACCGATTGCTACATTGACATCGGTCTGCACAGCAAGGAAGAAGTTTTAAAATACGTTGATGTCGGCGACGTTGCATGCTATGAGGGCCCGTACACGGAGCTTGCGCCGGGCTACATCACCGCAAAGGCCATCGACGACCGCGTCGGCTGCTATATGCTGCTGGCGGCGATGATGAACGTGAAAAAGCCGAAGAACGACATCTACCTCGCGTTCACCGTGCAGGAGGAGGTCGGCACGCGCGGCGGGCAGGTCACGGCGCAGCGTATTCAGCCGGACATCGGCGTCGCGGTGGACGTCACCCCGTGCCACGACCGCCCGGGCGATTTGGAGGGCAGCAACGCGCTCGACCACGGCGTCGCCATCAAAATCTCCGACACCGGTTCCATCAGCGACGAAGGCCTTGTGAATAAATCCATCGCGCTGTGCAAAGAACACAACGTCCCGTACCAGAAAGACGTCATCTATGTCGGCGGCACGGACGCAGGCGCCATGACGCTCGTCGGCGGCGGCATCAAAACGATTGGCTTCTCGGTCGTCACCCGCTACACCCACGGCCCGAACGCCATCGTGAGCCAAAAGGACATCGAAGCGACGGTCAAAATGCTCGAGCTCTTCATGAACGCTGATTTCGAATAAATTTAAAAGCACATAAAATCAGCGGCGCACAGCGTTTTCACACCCTGTGCGCCGCTTGTTTTGTCTTAATATCCTGCTTCCAGCTTCGGCACCGCAACAGGATTACCGGGGTCGCTGAAATCCCAGTGCATTTCGTGGCGCTCGAAGTAGCCGATGACCTTACCCTTGTCGTCGCGCACGAGCACGAAAAATCACCTCATACGGATGCGTTCAAGATCGATTTTAAAACGTCCATATTCAGTTTTTTGAATTCCATCATTCTTCCTCTTCATACTCCACGTCCGGGCGAGTGATGGCGATCGGCACGCCGTTCACCTGCACGCCCGCGCCGGCGGGAATGAGGATGTACGGTGCACCGTCAATGTAGCGCGTCTCGATCCACTCGCTGTACTCGGGGTCGACGCGAATTTGCACCTCCGGCGTTTCGATCTCGAATTTCTTCGTCTCCACAAGGTTGCGTGGGCTGAGTGCCGCGTCCGCACCGAACTGCTCCGCGCAGGCTTTCTCAAACTTTTCGGCTTTCTCGCCCGGCACGCCGCAAGCGGTCAGCATCGTTTTCATCGTGCGTCCCGTAATGGTCAGCGGCTCCGGGTCCTTGCTCGCCTTGTGCTCCTCAATCATCCCGCAAAGGCGGCTGTGCACGGTCTGTACGACGTCTAAACTGCACGCGTCATTTAAGGCATCGCCCAAAATCGTGCCAAACGTCGTTTTCTGCTCCTCTGCGGGCATGGGCGCTTCGCGGTTGAACACCGCGTCTATAAATTCATCGTAGCTTTCCGAAGCGCTGCGGCAGTAGTACATGGCGCTGTAAATATCGGCGCTGCGGTCGGTGAACGACGGGAACAAAAAGCCCAGCTGCGGCGCGGAAACAAGCCAATCGATGTCGCGGTTATGGAACGTATTTTCCGGCACGTCGTACCCCAAAACGGGCTTTGTCTGCTTCACGGGGCAGACGGTACACAGAACGTAATTATAGATATTCTCCGAGGCATCCTCCAGCGTTTCGCCGTCCTTTGCGCGGTACGGCACGTCGTATGTATCGTTCGCGAGCAAAATGAGATACGTGCCCTCGGGTCTGTATGATGCGATGACCTTCTCAAAAAACATCCGTACGGCTTCTTCATCGGTAAGCTTTGAGTCGCGCAGCGCCATCAGCAGCCGGTGCTCATCGCTGTCAATGACCTGCGCAGTCGTAAACGGCATTTCAATGAGATTTTTGCCGAGCGTGCCGGAAAGCGTACGGCGCAGCACGGAAAGCAAATTTTCGCATTCCTCCTGCGGCAGCAGGGAGAGCGGCTGGTCGAATTGCGAGACGATTTCCTGCTTTTCGTTGACGTAGCACCCGCGCACATGGGTGATATTGCTTTTATCCGCCCTGAATCGGCGGCGAATTTCCGAGATTTCTTTTTCGTTCATTTTGATGTCCTCTTATTCTAAAGTCTAAAGAGTTTCGAGCTCTGCGGAGCTCGACCAAGGGCGCTGCCCTTGGATTCCGCCGCCTTTGAAAAGGCGGGCGAAACTTTTAACCGCCGTTGCCGCGGGCTGTGCAAAACTTTGCTATATCATTTTACCCGTTTGGTGCACACCTGTCAATTCACTTCTCCGTCCCAAAACCGTTGCGCGCGCCCAAAATCTGCGGTAAAATGATTTTATAGTTTCAAATTTTCTCCGAAAGGATTTTTAGTATGTCCACCTCACAACCTACCCCTGTCCGCGGGCGGTTCGCGCCCAGCCCCTCGGGGCGCATGCACCTTGGCAACCTCTGCTGCGCGCTTCTTGCGTGGCTTTCCGTGCGCAGCCAAAACGGCGAGATGCTCCTGCGCATCGAAGACCTCGACCCCGACCGCTGCACACGCGAAAAAGCCGAGCTTTTAATGGACGATCTAACATGGCTCGGCCTCACTTGGGACGAAGGCCCCGGCCACGAGCGCACCCACGCCCCCTACTGCCAAAGCGCACGCCGCGAGCTATACGAATTAGCATTAAGTGAACTCCGCGCCAAAAACGATGTTTACCCATGCTTTTGCACCCGCGCGGAGCTGCACGCGGTCTCCGCGCCCCATGCGGGCGATGGCACGTTCCGCTACCCCGGTTTATGCCGAAATTTGACGCCAGCCGAAGCCGAAGAAAAAAGCCGCACGCGCCGCCCAAGCTTGCGTTTTCGCGCACCGGAGGACACCGTCACGTTTGAAGATCTATACTGCGGCCCGCAAAATATAAATGTTCAGTCCACATTCGGCGATTTCATCGTGCGCCGCAGCGACGGCGTGCACGCGTACCAGCTCGCCGTCACCGTAGACGATGCTTTAATGGGCGTGACGGAAGTCGTCCGCGGGCGTGACCTGCTCCCTTCCACCGGCTGCCAAATTCAGCTCTTTCACGCACTCGGCCACACACCGCCGCACTACGGGCACATTCCGCTGCTCGTCAATCGCGATGGCCGCCGTTTAAGTAAGCGCGAGCGCGACCTCGACATCGGCGTTCTGCGCACGCGTTTCACGCCCGAAGAACTCCTTGGCCGCATGGCAAATTTACTTGGTTTCCTCGACCGCCCGGAAAAAATCACCCTAACTGAACTCATCCCGGTCTACAAAGCGTGGTATGAAACCGCCGACACGCCGAAATTCCCGAAAAATTGCGTTGTCCCCGACAATTTCGCCATAAAATAGCCTGCAAATTTTCCATCGCTCCCCATAATTTCGATTGACGCTTATTTGTGTATATAGTATGATTTTACTTGATATGTGAATTTATTTTTCACAAATTTGTTACGATTGGGGAAGTTTACATGAAAGTCAATATCGGTACATATTCTTTCGGCGGCATCGCGAGCTATCTCGGCCTCGGGCCCACGCTGCTTGACAACAGCGCAAAGTGCTACTCACAGCTCGACTGCGGCTGGGCACAGAACGGCGGCTGCTATCCGCCTTCGTTCATACACACGAAAAAAGGACTTCTTTTCGGAAGTCCTTTTTGCTGTCTTTAAGTTGTTTACGCCGCCTTCTTATGACGTCCATGCTTTTCCATAAACGCCGGCAACGCTTCCATGCCCTGCGGCGTAACAGGGCGCACCCATTTGCCGGAGTACATGTGCCGCTGCATCAAAATGAAACGGATCGGCTCGTCGATATAGCAGCACGCAAACACGATAAGGAACGGCGCTTTCCACACAAGGCCCGTCAGGCACACCAGCGGCAGCACCATCGCGTACATAAACGCAATTTCGCGGATTGTGCCGAACGCCGCGTCGCCCGCGGCTCTATACGTATCGTTCTGCACCCAGTTGCACATGCGAATAACCGCCGCCACGCAGTAAATCATCAGCATGTGCGAACCGATCTCCATCGATTCTCCGGAAAGACTCATCGCGGAAAGCAGCGGCTTGTGGATACCGAGCAGCACCAGACATACGCATAAAATCGTGCTGCCGCACAGGAACACAAGGCGTTTTGCGCGCTCGTAGGCTGCGTCCAACTCGCCGGAGCCCACGCATGTGCCGACCAAAACGGAAGCCGCATTTGAGAAACCGGCAAAGAAGCTGATGACCATGCCCTCCAGCGTGCGGAACACCGCGATGGCCGCAATGGCCTGTTCGGACTGTCTGCCCAAAACAACGTTGATAACCATGTTGCCCACGCCGATGAGCACTTCGTTGCAGATGATGGGGAAGCACTTGACGAAGTAGATTTTCACCTGCTTCTTATTCCAGTGGAAATGCTTTTTAAAGTGGAACAGATACGGGTACTTCTGCGCACGCGCCAAAATCAAAATGACCAAAACGTTGATAACCGCCGCCAAGGATGTTGCCAGCGCCGCGCCGCGCACGCCCATCTCCGGCAAGCCGAACTTTCCGTAAATGAACACCCAGTTAAGAAAAATATTCGATGCTACCGAGGCGATTGACGCAAACAGCGGGATGCGCACGCGCTCCGTAGAACGCAGCAGAGCGCTCATCGCCATGGAAAACACCTGCACGGGGTAACCGAAGCCGATGATGCGCAGATATTCCGCGCCAATTACCTGAATGCTCTCCTTATCCGTATAGAGCTTCATCACGGTTTCCGGCGCAAAAATCGCAAAGGCGCCGAATGTAAGCCCCACGATCATCATGCAGGTCAGCGTCAGGCCGTAGGAACGGTCGATGCCGTCGTCATCCTGCGCGCCCCAATACTGCGAGAAAAACAGCATGCCGCCGCCGAAAAAGCCCCAGTAGCCCGCAAACATCAGCGAGGAAAACTGTGCGCAAAGGCCCACCGCGCCCACGGTCGTTTCGCCCAGCGGCGCGATCATCATGGTGTCGATCATGCTGCCGGTTGTCGTCAGCATGTTCTGCAAAGCCACCGGGATCGAGATGATCGCAAGATTTTTCAGAAATTGTTTCCACGCAAATCGCGTCTTCGTTTTCATTGTACTTTCTCCCCAAAACTCTAAAATTTGGCCCGCAAACCCCGCAGTGCCGCTTGTGAACCAGTATACCGTATTTCGCGACAAACTTCAATCCTTATTCCGCCGAATTTACCCTCTTTTTATAACAATCCCGACATGTTTTCAACCGTTTTAAAGCACGCCCACAAAGCAAAAATTGACCCCCTGATGCCCATAAAGCAATGACGGAAGAAATGTCGGCTTCATGGGCCTTCAGGGGGTCGGCAAGTGTAGCTTGTTTATTTTGTTGTGCGCAGAGGCTTTACTTCTTCGGCTGAATCAGCGGGTGGAAGCACATGACCTTTCTGACATCGTTCAGATAGGTTTCGCCCGGGCGCGACTTTCTGCATTCGTCCGTCGCATAGGGGCAGCGCGGTGCGAACTTGCAGTAGGTGATGGAATATTCCTTAGACTCCATATCCGGCAACGCCATGTCGTCATCCGCCCACTTGTCGCCGATACGCGGCACAGCGCTCATCAAAAGCTCCGTGTACGGGTGTGCAGGCTCGTCCATGATCTCCTTGGCCGGGCCGTACTCAATGAGGCAGCCGCGGTACAGCGTTGCAATGTAATCGGATACATAGTACGCCGTGGAAAGGTCATGGGTGATGTAGATAAAGGAGACCTTGTACTTATCCTTCAGCTCCTTGAACAGGTTGACGATGTTCATTTTCATGGAAGCATCGATAGCCGCAACCGGTTCGTCGGCAATGATCAGCTTCGGACGGGTGATAAGCGCACGTGCAATGGAAACACGCTGCAGCTCGCCGCCGGAGAACTGGGTGGGGTATTTGCCCTTTACGACCGCCAGAGAGAGGCCGACGCTCTTCAGGGCGTCATCTACAAGGTTTGTAGCTTCTGCTTTGTTTTTCGCAATGCCAAGGCGCAGCGCCGTGTTGAACAGGTAAGAGTCTACCGGCTTACGTGCGGAGAAAGACTCATACGGGTTCTGGAAAATCGGCTGCACGTCCAGCTTGAACTGCTTTGCGTTGTAGCTTTTCTTATCGCGGTAAGATTTGCCGTCCAGCACGATGTCGCCCATATCCGGGTTGTGCAGACGCAGAACCATCTTACACAGTGTGGACTTGCCGCAACCGGATTCGCCAACGATGGAGAGGATGACCGGCTTATCGTTGTCGATGGAAAGCGTAACGTCGTCAACCGCAACAAGCTTTTTGCCACGAATCATACCGCCTACGCGGAAGATTTTGCTGACGCCCTTGATTTCAAGCAATTTATCAGCCATTCTTCTCTCCCTCCTTCTTCAGCAAATGGCAGGCTGCAAAGCGGCCCGGCTTAACTTCAATGAACTCCGGAATCTCCTGACGGCAATGATCCGTAGCATGCGGGCAGCGTGCTGCGAAACGACATCCCGGAGGCGGGTTCTTCAGTGCCGGCGGACGACCCGGAATACCGACCTTCTGGCTCTTATCGCCAACGCGCGGCAGGGAGTCAACCAGCATCTTCGTGTATGGATGGATCGGGTCATTAAAGATCGCATCGGTCGGGCCAAGCTCGATGATGTTGCCGGAATACATGATCGCCATGCGGTCCGTAATCTGATAATGCACGCCCATATCGTGGCTGACGATGACCATGGTGTTCTTGAGTTGCTTCTGCAAGCGCATCAGCATCTTCAAAATACCCTTCTGCACAACAACGTCCAGAGCGGTGGTTGGTTCGTCGGCAAGCACGACATTCGGGGACATAAAGGTCGCAAGCGCGATGATAACACGCTGGCGCATACCGCCGGAAAGCTGGAACGGATAAGATTCCAAAATATCCGGGGAAAGATTCAGTTCCTCGAGGTATTTTGCAACACGTGCGAGGGTCTGCTCTTTCGTTTCGTTCTTGCGGTCTTCCTGCGGGATAGAATCCAAAAACTGCTTTTTCAGGCGAACGATCGGGTTCAGAACGCTCTGCGCGGCCTGCGGAACGTAAGAAATGTTGTTCCACCAGGTCTTCTGAATGTTTCCGGATTCATAAGAAAAGGATTGTCCATTCTTTTCGCCGCTGAGGATAACCTTACCTTTGTCGATCTCCAGCGGGAACTCGATAATATCGTAGAGGGTCTTCAGCAGTGTGGTCTTGCCGCAGCCGGATTCACCGGCGATGCCGAATATCTCGTTATCGTGGATCTCAAAGTTCAGGTCGTTAAGGACGTGAACGTCACCGTCGATGAGCTTGTAAGAAGTGGACAGATTTTCGACTTTTAACATATTCGTTACCTGCCTCTCTTCATGGATAAGTAATCGTTATAGCCCGTAATGAGTAAGAACAGGCCGACAAACAGAATAACCGTTGCAACGATCGGTGCGCCGATCCAGAGATACTGCTTGTTGAAAATTGCGTTGTAGCTTCTTGCCCACTGAATCATGTTGCCGAGGGAGACAAGATTGCCGGGGGAAAGACCCAGAACAGCAAGGCTCGACTCGGAACCGATAGCGGAAAGCGTAGCGTTCATAAAGTTGGAGAGCGACCAGGTCAGCGCATACGGCAGAATCTCGGTCACAACGATCTGCACCGTGCTTTCACCGGAGAACTTCGCCGTGTGGATAAAGTCGCGCTCTTTAATGCTCAGCGCCATGGAACGAATCTGGCGGCTCGGCCAAGCCCATGCGAACATGGCAAGCACAAGAGCCATCACGATCGTGGTGGAGCTGCCCTTCATCAGGGAGGTCATCATGATGAGGATCGGCAGAGACGGAATAACAACGAACGTATCCGTAACAATCATCAGCACGCGGTCTAAAAGGCCACCGGCAAAACCGGAAAGCAGACCGACAAAAACACCGACAACTGTGCCGAGGAATGCCACGATGAGACCGATGACGAGCGAGTTGTGGATAGCTTCAATCAGCAGCCACACAACGTCCTGACCCATACTGGTAGTGCCCAGCCAGTGTTCTGCGGAAGCACCCAGCTTATTCGGGTAGGTATTGAACGTGAACGGGTTCACGTGCGGTACATAGTAAACAACGAAACCGATGATAAAGAATATCAGGGTCACGATAAGACCGAACTTCAGGCGGAAGTTGGCTGCTTTCCAAAATTTTGCAAATTTTTTCATTACAACTTCCCTCCTTATCAACCGTAACGAATTCTCGGGTCGATGAACGGATATATAAGGTCAACAACCAACGTCGCCGTGGAAATCGCCACGATGGAAATCGTGATACATCCGAGGATCATGTTGTAATCGGACTGCAAAATCGCATTTTGGATCAGCGTACCGACACCCGGGTAACCGAAGATGATTTCTGTCATGATGGAACCGCCGAAGACGCCGCCAAGGCTCATGGCCAAAGCCGTAATCTGGGTCAGGATGGAGTTACGGAAAACGTAGCTCGCACCGATCTTCGCTTCGGAAATGCCGCGGTAACGTGCATATAAAACGAAGTCTTCTTCTGCAGTCGTGCCGGCAAGGGACTTCATAGAGATAATCCACCAGCCTGTGCCGAGCAGAAGCATGGAGATACCCGGCAGAACAGACGCTTTCAGAAGCGAACCGAGCCACTGTGCGAACGTGCCGCGGGTAAGCAGCGTTGTCTGGATTGGGAACCAGCCGAGGACGAACGCGAAGACAATCTGCAGAACAAGAGCGACCAGGAAGTACGGGATCGGGTAAATGCAGATCGCGATGCCTTCAAGGATTTTAGAGGATGTCTTGTTCTTGCGGAAACCTGCAAGCAAACCGATGAAGTTGCCGATGATCCATGCAAGCAGCGTGGTGGTCAGGGACAAACCGAGGGTGTACGGCAGGTTACGACCGATAATAGAGGTAACCGGCTCCGGATAGCTCATCAAAGACGGGCCAAAGTCAAACTGCAAAAGGCCATGCAGCAGGAAGTAGCCATACTGCTCAAGAAGAGTACCATCGAGACCGAATTGAATTCTAAGTTGTTGACGTAGCGCTTCCATTTCTCCCGGATCCATGTTGCCGGAACGGGATTGCATCTGGGCGATCATGTTCTCAACAGGATCGGAAGGGAACATACGCGGGATGAAGAAGATGAACGTAACGCCGATCAAGATCGTCAACGCCCACGCAAGGATACGCTGTAAAAAGAATGTTTTGAATTTCACAGCCACACTTCCTTATCTTATAGACAAATTACAACAGGATATTTTGGGAAATGAGAAAGAGGATGACGGACGTGGTCATGGGTATTCGGCACACGCCCTCATCCTCTTCAGATCATTTCAGATTAGTGCTATTGGATTCTCTCCAAGTATTCAAGCTATCAAATTAGCCCTGAACCGGCTGAATGTTCGGCAGCATGTACTTGAAGCAGCTCCACCACCACCACGGACCGTTATAAGCGTTCTCGGCGTTCGGGTAGCCTTCCCAATATGTGCTGTTGGTCGGAACGAACTTTGTGCCATTCGTGAAGTTGATAGCCGGCATTTCCTTAACAGCTTCCTTCAGGAATTCCTGATGCAGCTCATAGGATCTGTCGCTGGTCGGGTCGGTGTTCGCAAGCTCAGTGAGGATGTTATCAACAGTCTCATCGCTCCAACGAGCGCCCTGACCGGAACCGGTCTCGCCAAGCGGCTTAATGAGGCGGCTGTCCCAACCGCTGATAGCGGAGTAGAAGTCCTTCATGATACCGCCGGACGGCCAGTAACCTGCAAGATAGTAGTTGCCCTGGCCACCGTCAACGTCCCAAGTAGCGGAGCTCTTGGAAGTAATGGTGCAATCGAGGCCGAACGCCTGCAGCTGGTTGTAAGCAGCCTGAACGCCGCGGCCAGCCTGTGCTTCTGTATCAGCGAGGTAGCTGAGTTCGAGTGTAAACTTGGAACCGTTGAAGTACCAGCCGTCATCCTTCTTCTCAAAGCCGGCCTTGATGAGGAGCTTTTCGGCTGCTTCTGCATCGTGCTTCCACCAGCCTGCGCCGAACATATCGATGAGCTCTTCGTCGGTGCCGGTTACGCCGGTCTTCTCCGCCATGCGCTTTGCATAGCCGGTGTCGTACGGCTTAATGGTGGTGCCATCGCCGAGGTCAAGCTCGAAGTTTTCAAGCCAATCCTGCATCGGGATGGTGTAGGTGTCCTGCAGATACTTCGTGTTGTTCATCAGCGGGATCGGGGCCGCACGGCCTGCGCCCTGGAAGATGTTCATGGAGATCTGGTCGATATCGAGTGCAAGGGTGATAGCCCAACGGAAGTCGGCGTTATCATACGGAGCGCCCTGACCCTGAGAGAACACGAGGCCCTTTGCGCCCGGGTCATCAGCGGTTGCGAACGGGAACTCGTTGTACCATGCGGAAATCTTATCGTTCTGACCCTGCATAGCTTCAAGCTCTTCCATCGTAACTTCGCACAGCACGTCAACTTCGTTGCTGACCATCTGCATCTGTCTGGAAGCGGAGTCGCCAAGGTAGCGGAACCATACGTACTTAGCCGGAACCTGATCTGCGGTGTAGCCGTAGTGGTCTGCGCCTACAACACCAAGGGTGCTGTCCTGCCAGTCGTCACGGAGCTTGTAGAGAATCCAGTCGCCGTTCGGGTCGTAGTCTTCTACGGTGTACGGGCCTGCTACAACCGGCTGCTCGTCCTTATAGGTCGTAACGTCAGCCTGCTGGGAGTAAATGTGCTCAGGAACGATGCGGTAATCGGTGCCCCATACGGTGATGCCGTAACGCTGTGTAAAGCGCGGGAAGGATTCCTTCATCGTAAACTTAACGGTGTAATCGTCAACCTTCTCAACCTTATCGATGTAGAGGTTGGTCGCTGCGGAAGCACCGATCTTATCGTTTTCTTTGATCATGTTGAACGTGAAGACAACGTCATCTGCGTTCAGGTCTTCGCCGTCGGACCACTTAAGGCCCTTACGGATCTTGACGGTCCATTCCGTAAAGTCTTCGTTCGGCGTGCCCATATCTTCCGCAACTTCAGGATACTGCTCACCTGCGACGGTGTCCATTTCCCAAAGATGTGCGCTCATCAGCTGATGAATACCGAAGCCCATGGACGTACCGCTCATGTAGCTGTTGAACTGGCCCGGAGTGTCAGTCGGAGACTGGGTCTCAACAATCAGAGTTTCGTCACGGTTCGTGCCAACCGCCGTAACCTGACCTGCGGCGGCATTCGTGCCGGAGCCGGTAGATTCGGAAGCAGAAGACTCACCCGCGGCGCTGCTGGTGCTGTCGGTGGAGCCGGAGGATGCTGCACTGCTTGTGTTGCCGCCGCCACCGCAGCCGCTCAGGATGCCGGTGACGAGCATGGCCGCCGACAGAAGAACAGCTAAGGTCTTTTTCTTCATAATACAATACCTCTCTTGTTTTGTGAACCTGCGGTTCATAATGTGTTGAGGTCACAAAGCATACCCCACTTTGTGATCCCCGGTGTTTTGAATTCCTGCAAATCGCAAAATTTATAGGAATCCCGCCATGAACTTTGCTTCGCAAAATTCATGACCCCCTATTTATCTTACAGCGCTTGTCCGTTCACTGATGTACCTTTCCCCACACGCTCGCCTTTTAGCATCCGGTACGACGATGTGTGCATTCCGCTGAAAGCGGCGGTATTTAGAACATTCAAACGCTGCGATAGCATCGGTCTATTGCTCCATAGCCGAAGACCAACGCTAATAAATAGCTTTAAACTGTAGAACCAAGTGAAAAATAACCAAATTTTAATTTCGTTCTCGGTTTTTCTGTACATAGAATAGCACTGCGTTCACGATTTGTCAATAAGTTTCCAAAAACTTTTCAGTATTTCCTCCAAATATTTTTAATAATTTTACTTTTATAATGCCATATACGACAAAAAAGTGCATTTTAGGGAGCAATATGAAAGCGGTTTCCTATTTTAAAATTATGTAATTTTAATGCACTTGTATGCTTTTGTACACTTTGATATTTCAAGGCGCATAAATCTGCAATTTATGGGCATTTTCAATAGTTTCAATTACAAACATTTCGTTTTCATCCGCTATTCATTTTAATTTTATCAATATTATGTTTACTGTTTCTATTTATTTTAAACCGATGTTGTCTATACCGCCCTACAACACCTGAAAAAAAGGTTAAAAAACGGCTGTCGCACCCGGCACACCGTTCTTTTCACCCTATATCCTTTGTCCTGTGGCTTATACTCTGTTTTATAGGTCTCCATTCTATACACCTATATTCTTATAAGTGTACATTTCGGCGACTGAAACCGTTTCGGCATTTTTATCACCGGCTTCTCTGAATTCACCCCGGCAAACGAGCACCGCAGTATAGAAAACTTAACGCATGTTTGGAAGCTAAGCGCCCAGCTTTTCCCTTTATACTTCAAAGCACAATTTTCACTATTTTTCTCAAATACTTTTCAAATTCTTGTAAACTGTGTTATAATGGTAAAAATACTTGGCCGAAAGGCCGCTTTGCGCAATATACAGATATTGCACAGGAGGTAAAGTTGTATGGAACAGAAAAAAGATTGGGTGAAGGATCTTATCGTGTATCAGGTCTACCCGCGCAGCTTTCAGGATTCTAACGGAGACGGTATCGGCGATATTCCCGGCATTTTAAGCCGCCTTGACCACCTTTCGGCGCTCGGCATCAACGCGCTGTGGCTCTCGCCCGTGTTCCGCTCGCCGAATGACGACAACGGCTACGACATCTCCGGGTACCGGGAGATCATGGACGAGTTCGGCACCATGGAAGATTGGGACGCGCTGTGTGCAGAGTGCCACAAGCGCGGCATCAAGGTCATCATGGACCTCGTCGTGAACCATTCCTCCGACGAGCATCCGTGGTTCCTCGAATCCAAAACCTCGCGCGATAACCCAAAAAGCGACTACTACATTTGGCGCGACCCGAAAAACGGCAAGGAGCCGAACAACTGGGCCTCCGTTTTCGGCGGCAGCGCGTGGGAATTTGTACCGGAGCGCGGGCAGTATTACTACCATCTGTTCTCCAAAAAGCAGCCCGACCTTAACTGGGCAAACCCCGCGCTGCGTGAAGAAATCTTCTCCATGATGGAATGGTGGGTGAAAAAAGGCGTGGACGGCTTTAGAGTGGACGCCATCAGCTACCTTGATAAGCCGCAGGATTTCCCGGATTCCGCAGAGCCGCCGCAGCCGGACGGCTATTCGTTCAGTTCGAGTCTCATCAACGGTCGCCCCGGCACGCACGCCTATATCCGCGACATGAACCGCCGCGTGTTCTCGCCATATAACGTCATGACCGTGGGCGAAGTGGCGTCGAAAGACGCCGAGGAGCTCGCCCGCTACGTCAACACCGACCGTGAGGAGTTCGATATGGCCATCCCGTTCGTCGCGCCGATCGTCGAGATCAACACGTGGTCGCCGAAAAAAATGAAGCAGGATATTCAAAACGACTACGACGCCTTAAAGGAAAACGGCTGGTGGGCGCGGTTTTTCAGCAACCACGATAAGCCCCGCCAGGTCTCACTCTATGGCAACGACAAGGAATACTGGGAGGTTTCCGCCAAAATGCTCGCGATGCTGCTGCACTCCCTGCCCGGCACGCCGTTCGTGTATCAGGGTGAAGAGATTGGCATGACGAACATGCGCTTCCCGCACATTGAAGATTACAACGACCCCGATGCAAAAAATACCTACCACCAGCACATTTTGGCGGGCGACACGCCGGACGTGGCCTTAAAAGAGGCGCAGATGATCTCCCGCGACAACGCCCGCACGCCGATGCAGTGGGACGCAACCGAAAACGCCGGCTTCACAACAGGCAAGCCGTGGCTCGGCATCAACCCGAACTACACAAAGATCAACGCGGAAAACCAGAAAAACGACCCGCACTCCATTTTCAGCTGCTACAAAGCGCTCATCGCACTGCGCAAAAGCAGTCCCGCGCTCTCACGCGGCGACCTCGAAATTCCGGAAACCGGCTCCGATACGCTGTTCGCCCTAAAGCGCAGCTATAACGGCGAAACTCTGCTTTCTTTCCACAATTTCTCCGCCGAACCGTCGAAAATCCCCGCCGCGCTCGTTCCGCAGAACGGCGAAGTGCTGCTCTCCTCCTACGACCGCGAGGGCGGCTACACCGGCCCCAATCTGCGCCCGTATGAATCGGTGATTTTCCGCGTATAACGGAGGTGCAGCATGACAATCACGGGTTAAAAATCCATGCGAACACAACCTGTTATGCTGTTTTTCCCCCAAAAATGAAACTATGCGAACAGAGATTGTGCGTGTTTTGATTTTTTAATTCCCTTCTAATTCAACGATTATCCCTGTAATTTAACGAATGCCTCTGTGATTTAACGATTACCTCAGCCGTTTAACGATTACAACAGTACAGAAAGCTACAATCCACATAAAACGCACAGAACCCCGCCGCAGAATTGTCTGCCGCGGGGTTTACTCATGTGCTGAAACAACCGAAAAGCCTAATTTCAAGCGGTTTTTGGACATAGAAAAAGTCCACCGTAATTCTATCAAAATTACGGTGGACTTATGGTGGACCCGGAGGGATTCGAACCCTTGACCTCTGCGTTGCGAACGCAGCGCTCTCCCAGCTGAGCTACGGGCCCATATTCTGTTCAACAGCAAACATTATAACACAGTCTTTCAAAAAAATCCAGTCCTATTTTTTATTTTTCGCAATTTTCTGTATGCAAAAAGGGCCGACCGCTTTGGGCCGACCCTTTTCTTATGAATTATTCGTTTATTTTGCCGCTCATGATATCGAAACGCAGTTGATCGTGCCGCGGAATGGTCCAATTGGCCATATAGCCGAAATCGGAGAGGGCACGCGAGGAAAATCACACACCGCCGCCGGCTTCTTTGCTGATGGCATCGATGAAGGCAGGGATGAGCTGCTTTTTGCGGGAGACAACACCTTTAAGCCAGATGGTGCCCGCTTTCGGCACACGGCCGAAGGCATCTTCAACGAGCATATCGGCGGACTCGCCGTAGCACATGAGGCGCGTGGACTCCTCAATGATATTCGTCAGCATGAAGAACATCATGGAGAGGCCATGCTCGCGGCAGGACTTTTCGAGGTACGGGCGCAGGCGGCGTTCCAGCTCATCGAGCTCGGAGCCGCTCATGCTGTTGATCTGGCCGACGCCGAACGTGACGTCGCCGAACTCGAACTTCTTGTAATCCTGATAGAAAATTTCTTCCGGAGTCTTATCCTTGAGGTTGCTGCCTGCGGTAAACATTTCGATACCGAAGCTCTGGCAATCGATGCCCGCAATGGCACTGAGCGCTTCCGCTGCGGCGCGATCCAGCATGGTACAGGTAGGCGAACGGAACATGAGCGTATCGGACAAAATGGCGCTGCACAAAAGGCCCGCGATCTGCGGCGGAACCTTAAAGCCCTTTTCTTTATAAATGGAATAGATGATGGTCGCCGTGCAGCCGACGGGCTCGTTGCGGAAATACACAGGCGCCATCGTCTCGAGGGAACCGATACGGTGGTGATCGATGATTTCCAAAATTTCTGCGTTTTCGATATTTTCGACCGCCTGACTGCGCTCATTGTGATCGACTAAGATGACGGAGCGCTTGCGGATGCCAAGCAAGTTACGGCGGGAGATCATGCCGACGTACTTACCGTTTTTATCGATAACCGGGAAATCGCGAATGCGGGTGTTCTGCATGGTATCTTTAATGGCATCGGTGTAATCGCTCGGGGTGAACGTGACGAGATCTTTCGTACGCATGAACGCCTTAACCGGCATGCATTGGCTGATGCGGTGCGCAACGGTGTACGTATCAAGCGGCGTAGTGAGCACGGCGCAGTTATTGTCGCGCGCGAGCTTCTGGATGCTGCGGGAGACCTCTGCGCCGAGGCAGACGAGGATACAGCCCGCGCCGGACTCAATGGCGGAAAGCTGCGATTCGTAACGGTTGCCGGTGATGACCATGTCGTCTTTTTCGATGTAGTTTTCCATGACATCCGGGTTTGCGACGGCAATGACGACGTTACCGTGCTCGAAAACGGCATCGGGATCGCCGACGAGCATTTTGGCTTCCAGCGTTTCCAAAATGTTGCAGTACGGCGTTTTGGCCTTTGCAATCATGGTGCTGTCCTGATTTTCCATGTAGGACGTGGCAATGTCGTTGATGGTGATGATGCCGTCTAACACGTTGTTTGCATCGACGATGGGCAACGTGACGGCGTTCATCTCCGCCATCATGCTCCATGCTTTTTTCATGGAAATGCCCTCGTTGATGCCGGGAATTTTGCGGATCTCCATATCGCGCACGCGGGTGCCAATGTTGTTGACGTAGGTCGGCTGGCGCATGCCGAAGCGCTGGAGGACGTAGCTTGTCTCGGAGCTGATCTGCCCGGCGCGGGCGGCGACATAGTGATTTCCGTCATTTTCTTTATTTTTAACGTCCGCGTAGGCGATCGCCGAACAAATGGAATCGGTGTCGGGATTGCGGTGGCCTAAAACATAGATTTCTTTTCTCTCGCTCATGCGTATACCCCACTCAAGGTAAAATGTTGTTTTTAGTATAGCACAGATTTTCCGAAAAAGAAAGAAAAAGCGAACGGCCGAGGGAAATTTTTGCACACCGTTCGCAATGTTTTCAGTTTTTATTTTTTGTCAAGGATACGAACGGGCACAAAATTACAGCTTGGCATATTGCGACTTGTGTTTACAGGTCTTTCTGCATGATATAGTCGTTCATCACGAAGCCGCTGCCGATGTCGGTGACGACGGCGTCCGTTTGATGAAAACCGAAGTATTTGTAGACTTCGATAGCGTGAAAATTCTTTTTGTTGACGGTGAGATAGATTGCGGGGAGCTTTTCCGCCTGACAGAGCGTTTCGATGAAATCGAACGCGGCGCGCGGCAGGCCGCGGCCGCGATGAGCGGCGGAAACGTAGAGCTTGCTCAGGAACATTTTGCCCTCTTTGTGCGGCACAAGGCCGATGAAGCCCGCGGGCACGCCGTCGTCGAGCATCATATAATAGACGTAGCCCTCGCTTTCCATCTGGCGGTGGATGGCCGGGACGGACTGGAATTTTTCAATCATGTAATCTGTGGACGCAACGCCGTTGATGCAGTCGTAGGTCTCGTGCCAGATGGGTGCGGCGATCTCAGCTATTTTTTCAATCTGTTCTTCTTCCGTGACTTTGATAAAGGTAACTGCCATTTTTAACTCAGCTTTCTTTGTAGTTTCCGAGGAACGAGAAGCGGGGCATCTCGTCGGAGAGGGCGCAGATGAGCGCAAGTGTCTGCACATCGTGAACATTCCCGGTGAAATCGAGGTAGAAGTCATACTCGAAATTGCGCTCCGGGATGGGGCGGGATTCGATTTTTGTGAGGTTCAGGCCGAGCAGAGCGAAACGCTCCAGCGTATGGCACAGCGAGCCCGGGGTGTGCGGCAGAGAGAAGCACAGGCTGATCTTTTCCGCGTCTTCGGGCAAAACGGCTTCACGCGAAATGACGATGAAGCGCGTGCAGTTGTTATCGGTATTCTGGATATCGGCGGCGATGACTTCGAGGCCGTATTCCTCCGCCGCCTGCGCGGAGCAGACTGCGCCGACGCCCTCGGGACGGGTTTCGGCGATGAATTTTGCGGCGGCCGCCGTGTTGGAATAGGCTTCGGTCTCGATGACGTGTGCCGCGAGATACGCACTGCACTGCACGAGGGCCTCGTGCTTCGAGAGCACCTTTTTGACCGCACCCGTCCCCTTTGCGCGGCACAGGCAGTGGCGCACGGGAATATCCGCCGCACCGACGATGAACATGCGGTGCTTCATGATGAGGTCATAGACCTCAGAGACACTGCCGGCATCGGAATTTTCGACCGGCACCACGCCGTAATCGCCCGCGCCGTTATGGACAGCTTCAAAAACATCGCGGAAGCCGGGCAAAAAGATCGGCTTCTGCCCCGGAAACAGGCGCAGGGCGGCGCTGTGGGAAAACGCACCCGCCGCGCCCTGACAAATGACACGCGGGTCAGCTTTTAATGTCTTTGGGGAATTTTGCTCGAGGTCGCGCAATACCCCGCCGCTTTTCAGCATATTGTGCTGGCGGGCGCGACTGATGCTCATGATGGCGCTGTAAAGCGCGACGGCGCTGTCGCCGTACTCACCGGCTTCTTTTTTAACGCGGTCTAAAATGACCTGCTCGCGGGCGGCATTTAAGACGGGAATGCCCGCCTTGCGCTTGATCTCCGCGACGCGCTCCGCGCACTGCATGCGTTCCGTGAAAAGCTTTAAAAGTTCTTTATCAATGCGGTCTATATCGTTGCGAACCGGCAAAAGCAGTTCATCAAAGGACTTATTTTCACTCATTTTGCTCGCTCCTTTCTATTCTCTATTAACGCAGCAAGTCCATCAGCGCCAAGGCTGCCGCAGCTTCCGCCACGGGGATGGCGCGCGGGACGATACACGGGTCGTGGCGGCCGTGGATGGTTAAATCGGCGTTTGTTTTCGTGGTGAGATCGACCGTGTGCTGTTCACGGCCGATGGACGGCGTGGGCTTGACGGCAATGCGGAATAGAATCGGCATGCCCGTTGTGATGCCTCCCAAAATGCCGCCCGCGTTGTTCGTTTTCGTGCGGACGAGACCATTTTCGTCGTAGTAAAACGCGTCGTTATTTTCGCTGCCACGCATACAGGCAACATCAAAGCCCGCGCCGAACTCCACGCCTTTGACGGCGGGGATGCCGTATAAAATCGATGCAAAGACGTTTTCGATGCCGCCGAACATAGGACTGCCGATGCCCGCCGGGACACCGACTGCGGCGCACTCGATGATGCCGCCGATGCTGTCTGCGTCTAATCGCGCGGCTTCGATCTCGGCGCGCATTTTTTCTTCGGCCTTGGGGGAATTGACCGCAAAAAAGCGGGTATTTAAGGCATTCAAGTCGTCTTTTGAGACGTTTACGGGATCGAACGGGGTATCTTTTGCGCTGCCGACCGCATAAGCGTGCGCACCGATCGTGATGCCGCGGCGCTCTAATATCTGGCGGCAGACGGCGCCTGCGAACACGAGGCATGCGGTGAGACGACCCGAAAAATGCCCGCCGCCGCGAATGTCGTTTGCGCCGTTGTAGCGGACAGACGCGGTGTAATCGGCATGGCCGGGACGCGGGTGGATTTTTAAATCGGAATAATCCTTTGAACGCGTATTGGTGTTCGCGATGATAGCCGCAAGCGGCGCGCCTGTTGTGACGCCGTTGAAGAGGCCCGAGAGCACCTGCGGCTCATCGGCCTCAAGGCGCGTGGTGGCGGTCTTGTCCTTGCCCGGCGCACGGCGCGCCATCTGCACACGAATTTTTTCCATGTCTATTTTTTCGTTCGGCGGGAGATTATCGAGCACCACGCCGATTGCTTCCGTATGGCTGCCGCCGAAAATGGACAGCTTGATGTTTTCACCCCAGGTCGATGCCATCGGCGATCCCTCCTAAATGTTTATGATCCCGGAAAAATCCGGGGTAAGATTTTTTGATGCTTTCCGCGTCCGTGACGGTGACTGTGCACGCACAACCGGCGGCAGCGAGCGCCATGACGACGCGGTGGTCGTTCATGCCCTCGGCTTTGCCGCCCGTAAGCACGGGCTTGCCGTGAATGATAAGGCCGTCCGGCACGGCTTTAATGTCTGCACCGAGGTTTTTGAGCGCCGCTTCCATGGCAAGCAGACGGTCACACTCCTTTAAGTGCAATCGCTCCGCGTGGGAAATGACGGTCTCGCCCTCCGCGAACGCAGCCGTGACGGCGAGCGCAGGCACCATATCGGGAATTTGCGCGGCGTTAATCGCGATGCCGTGCAGGCCGCGGTAGGGCTTATCTATATTTTTGTTTTCGGCAACATAAACGCCGTTTTCTTCGGTGACAGAAAGCCCGAACTGCCGCCAGAGATGGACGCAGGCTTTATCGCCTTGCAGAGAGGTTTCGGAAAGGCCGAGCAGGCGGATAGGGCCGCCGGAGACAGCGGCTTCCGAGAGAAAAAACGCGGCCTGCGACCAATCCCCCTCGACGGTATAGTGCTCTGCGCGGTACGTTTGCCCGCCGCAGATGTGCCAGCCGGTCTCGGTCTCCTCAATTTTAACACCGAAGCCTGCGAGCACCTCTATCGTCAAATCGATATAGCCTTTGGATTCGAGCGGAGTGGTCAGCGTAACGGTGGAATCCTTTTTGAGCAGCGGCAAAGCGAATAATAAACCGGTTATAAACTGAGAACTGATGTTGCCCGGCACGCGGAAATCGCCGCTTTGAAGCTTGCCCGTGATGTGAAACGGCAGACCGCCGGCAGTCTCGACCGTTACGCCGTGCTGCGGCAGAAGGTCTGTGTAAACGCCGATAGGGCGCTCGGGAAGTCTGCCGTGACCGACAAACGTCGCTTCGATGCCGAGGGCGGCGAAAACGGGGATGAGAAAGCGCAGCGTGGAACCGGATTCACCGCAATCGACCGTGACGCTTTGGGGTGCCGTGCCCGGCGCGATGCACAACACGCCGTTTTCTTCCGCTTTCACCGTGCCGCCCATGGCGCACACGCCGTTTAATGTAGCTTCCATATCCGCGCTGTGGTCAATGGGCCCGACACGGCACGGCGTTTTGCACAGCGCCGCCGAAAGCAATGCGCGGTGCGCGGCACTTTTGCTTGGGGGAATGCGCACTTCGCCCTTAACGTGGGCGGGGCGGTAGGTCACCTCTGCCATAGTATCACCTTGTTTCTACATAAATTTATCTCTCTATATTTGACATAAGGCAGCACGATGAGAATGATGCTGCCTTCCTAAAAATCAATTCAATTTTCTGCGGCGGTTCTGCTCGGCGGCGAGTTTATAGCGCAGTACGAGGTAGTTTCTGTCCACCGGGTGAATAACGCTTTCGCCGATCTGCTTTAAGAGGATCAGGTTGAGCGTTTTGCCAAAGCTTTTTTTATCGAGCGCGGTTGCTTCCACAACTTTGGCGAAATCAAACGCGGACTCGGTGGGCATGCCGTAGCTTTCCAGCACGCGGCGGATACGCGCAGCGGTGCCTTTTTCCGTGACGCCGAGGCTTTCACCCACTTCGCCCGCCATGACCATACCGATGCCGACGGCAAGGCCGTGCGAAAGCGACGAGAAGCCCGTAAGCTTTTCGAGCGCGTGACCGAATGTGTGGCCGAAGTTTAAAATCATACGCCGGCCTTTGTCGTTCGTGTCTTCCTCGACAAAATGCTTTTTGCACAGCACGCAGCGGCAGATGGTTTCCTCCAAATGGTCGATGACTTGTCCCTGCTCCAATTTATCGAACAGCGCGGCGTCTGCGATGCAGCCGTATTTGATGACCTCGCCCATGCCGTCCGTGAAATAGGCATCGGGCAGCGTGGAGAGCGTTTTGGGATCGGTAAGGACGAGGCGCGGCTGATGGAACGCGCCGACGAGGTTTTTACCGAACGGCAAATCGACACCCGTTTTGCCGCCGACACTGGCATCTACCTGCGCCAAAAGGGACGTGGGCACCTGCACGAAATCAATGCCGCGCAGGAACGTTGCCGCCGCAAAGCCACCCATATCGCCCGCTACGCCGCCGCCGAGCGTGACAATGATGTCGCTGCGCGTGAAATCGTTTTCCGCAAGCGCTTCGTAAATCTGCATGACGGTGGAAAGCTGCTTTTGCGGCTCGCCGGCTTCAAAGACGAACTCCGCCGTGTGGATACCCGCTTTTTCAAGCGAAGCTTTTAGACGCTCGCCGTATATCGGGAAGACGTTCGTCTCGCTGACAATCATGGCGCGGCTGCCGGGGCGGACGAGCGGGGCGATTTTTTCGCCCGCGCGGTCCAAAACGCCGTCTTCCACAATAACTTCATACGGTTTATCTGTTTTAATTTCGATCACCATTATCCGAATTTCTCCTTTTTTTCACGTGCGGAGGAAAGCAGCGCCACGAGCTCTGCCCGATCGTTTTTCGCCACCGCAGCGCGTATACGTTCTATATTGCGCACGAGTTCTTCCGTCTCGTCCGCTAATTCCTCACGGTTTGCAAGGAAAAGGTCTGCCCACAGCTCCGCATTGATGCGCGCCACGCGCGAAACGTCGCGGTAGCTGCCGGCGGAAAAGCCGCTGTGCTCATCGCAGCGCGGGCTCATGACATAAGCGCACGCCAAAACGTGCGGAATCTGGGACGTATAGGCGATCATACGGTCGTGCTTTTGCTGCGTGCAGTATTTGATGGTGCCAAAGCCCATGCTTTTTGCGAGCGATACAAGGGTATCTGTGGCGCTTTGCGGGGCTTCGCCGGGCACGAGAATATAGGAAGCGTTATAAAAGAGGCTTGCCTCGCTGGCGTCGAACCCGCTGCGCTCCTTGCCCGCCATGGGGTGGCCGCCGACGTAAACGAACGGGTAGTTTCTGGCGATCTCCGTTAATTTGCCGCAGACCTGATTTTTGATACCGCACACATCCGTGACAATGCAGCCTTCTTTAAAATGCGGTGCGTTTTCCTCAACGAAGCGCACGACATCTGCGGGATACAGACAGACGTACACGACGTCCGCGTTTTCGAGCAAAGACGTGCTGCCGACGGAATCGATGGCGCCGAGGGAAAGTGCGTCGAGCAGGGTGTTTTCGTCACGGTCAAAGCCGATGACGGTGTGCTCTGTATTTTCTTTGAGGGCCTTTGCGAGCGAACCGCCGATGAGACCCAGACCAATGATTGCGATTTGCATATCGTTCTCCCTTTCGGGTAAATTTTTACAGGCTCTTCACCGTTTCAGTGACCTTCTGCACTTTCTTTGCGAGCACGTCGAACTGATCCGGCGTGAGGGACTGTGCGCCGTCGCACAGGGCGCGACTGGGGTCATTATGCACCTCAATGATGAGGCCGTCTGCGCCGACGGCTGCCGCTGCCATGGCAAGCGGCTCGACAAGCCAGTTGATGCCGCTGGCATGGCTTGGATCTACGATGACGGGCAGGTGGGAAAGGCGCTTTAAGATCGGCACGGCGGAAATATCGAGCGTATTGCGGGTGAATGTCTCATAGGTGCGGATGCCGCGCTCGCACAGGATGACCTGCTCGTTGCCGCCCGCCATGATATACTCGGCACTCATGAGAAGTTCTTCGATGGTGTTGGCAAGGCCGCGCTTTAAAAGAATCGGCTTATGCACGTGACCCAGCTCCTTTAAAAGCTCGAAGTTCTGCATGTTTCTTGCGCCGACCTGAATGACATCGACGTCCTCAAAGAGGTCGAGGTGGCCGATGCTCATAATCTCGGTGACGATGGGCAGGCCGGTTCTTTCCTTGGCCTTTTTGAGGAGCTCGAGGCCCTCTGCCTTAAGGCCCTGGAACGCATACGGCGAGGTGCGGGGCTTGAATGCGCCGCCGCGCAGGAACGTAGCGCCTGCAGCCTTGACGCGCTCTGCGACACAGCAGATCTGCGCTTCGCTTTCGACGGAGCACGGACCCGCGATGAGCGCAAGGGAACCGTTGCCGATCACCTGACCGGTAGGAAGCTTGATGACCGTATCTTCCGGATGGAACTTACGGTTTGCTTTTTTATACGGCTCCTGCACGCGCTTGACGCTTTCTACAATATCCTGTGCGGCGATGTACTCGCTGTCTACCGCAGCGGTATCGCCGATAAGGCCGAGCACGGTGGAATGTGTGCCGACCCATGTGTTAACACTGACGTCATAACGGTCGGTGAGATGCGAAATGAAATTTTTGACCTGTTCTTCACTGCGGTTGGCTTTGAGTACGATGATCATGTTTTTTCCCTTACCTTTCTTTTATGGAGCCGTGCCCCGCTGCCGCTCTCGGCACAAAAAAAGCGAAGCCCATTGGCTCCGCTTGGTTTTATACTGCTCAGAATACTTCAAATTCCTCCGCGCAGAAATTTTCCGCGCGTTTTCAAGCGTTGCCCGGTATATTCACATACGACGAAAAGCACACGGTATAAAATCGTGCGCTAAAATACTTTGTAAATCGTCTTGTGAATAAAACGGACTGCATAGTTTGAACCATCCTATATGTGACTCTTTCTTTGCGATTTGCAGGTTTGCTTTATCTATCCTGCATCGCCGTGTTAAAATCATACCGCCGCGCGGGCGCTTTGTCAAGAGTTTTCTTGCGGTGTTCCGGGAGAAGTTCCTTTTTTGCGTCTTCTTCTGCGGAAGCGCTTCTTTTGAGGCCGCTCCTTTTCGGAGGTATTTCCCGGCTTTTTGCGCTTCGCTTTTTCAATGGGCTCGCCGCGCAGGGCGCAAATGCGCTCTACAACGACAACCGTGGGCGCGCCGGCGTCGACGACGACGTCCGCGCTTGCGAGGTATTTCGGGCGACGCTCGTTTAAAAGGCGCTCAATCACCGCGCGGCGGTCCGGCGTCTGCAGAAGCGGGCGGCGTTTATCGTTTTTGAGGCGCTCCTGCAAGGCGGCCAGCGGTACGTCGAGATAATAGATGGTACCGCCGCCTTGATGGAAGCCCTCTACGTTCTGCGGCTGCATCAGCGTGCCGCCGCCCGTGGCGATGACGAAATGATTACTTTGCGCAAGCTCCTTTACGGTCTCGGTCTCGAGCGCGCGAAAATGCAGCTCGCCGTATTCTGCGAAAATCTCCTTGACCGTCATGCCGGTCTTCTTTTCTATGTACAAGTCCATATCGACAAACTGCATATCGAGCGCGGCGGCCAAGCGACGGCCGACCGTAGTCTTGCCGCTGCCCATGAAGCCGCTTAAAACGATATTGCCCGATTTTATGATTTCACCTTTTACTTTTTTGTCCATTTCCCGTTCCCCGTTTCTTTCGGTTCGTTATGCGCGGAAAAGCCGTGCCGTTTCCGCTTCCGCATCGCAGATGAGCTGTTCGATATCGCTGTCCTTAAACGACGCGCCGTACCAGAGCTCGTGCGCGGCGACCGCCTGACAGACGAGCATGCCCATGCCGCCGACAGTTTTGAGTCCGCAGCTTGCGGCAAGCTTTAGAAATTTCGTTTTGCCGGGGTTATAGACGGCGTCGAACGCGGCTTTGCAGCGGGAGAGCACGTCTTCCCCGACAGCACTAACACCGGTTTTGGGGTACATACCGAGGCTTGTGGTGTTGAGCACGAGATCGTAGTGCTCGGTTTCCTTTGCGAGCTCGTCATAAGACAGCACGCGGAACACGCCGGTTTTGTTGCGCGTGCGGCAGAGCTCCGCGAGTTCATCGCTGAGCACCTGTGCTTTTTCGAGCGAGCTTTCACGGCAGACGATATCAAGATGCGGTGCATCGGCCGTGAGCACGGCTTCAAATGCGATGGCACGCGCCGCGCCGCCGCGGCCGAGCAGAAGAAGCTCGCCGTTAAAATCGAGCCCATAGCGCGCAAGGGCCTTTTTGCAGCCGACACCGTCCGTTGTGTAGCCGGTCATTTTGCCGTCTTCGACACGCACGGTGTTGATGGATCCGAAAAGCTTCGCTTTTTCATCGATACCGTCGAGCAGGGGAATGATGTCGCTTTTGTGGGGGATGGTGATATTGAAGCCGTCGAGCGTGCGCAATGCGGGCAGCGCCTGCGTAAGGGACGGTACATCCAGCACGGAATATTCCGGCTTATGGCCTGTGAGGGAAAAGAGGCGATCATGGATAAACGGCGACATCGTGTGCCCGATGGGGTGCCCGATGACGGCAAAACGGCGAAGCTGCATTTTAAGGCTCTCCTTTAAAAACAGAAAAATTTAGCACGGAATGCGGAATTGCTATTGACAAATAAGCCGTGCATCCATACAATGTATGTGAAGTACACCCCGATTGTATCATGCCTGCGGCGTTTTGTCCATACGGCAGACGGTGCAGTACTTGACAAATACTACACGATAGGAGGAAAATTAAATGGTTCTGGAGAAAGTTATCGATATTATTGCTGAGGAGCTCAGCGTAGATCCCTCCGAGATCACCGAGGATTCCAACCTGGTTGAGGATCTGGACGCAGATTCCCTTGCTGTTGTTGATCTTGTCATGTCCATCGAAGATGCTTTCGACGTAGAAATTCCGGATACGGAAGTTGAAAACCTCAAGACGGTTGGCGAAATCGTTCAGTTCATCGAAGAACATCAGGGTCAGTAATTTTTGCGCTCTGCGTGAAATTTTTCGCCTTGTGCAAAACGATATGAAAACACCGGGAGCGGCTTTCTGGCTGTTCCCGGTGTTTTTTTCGCTGATTTAATTTATTCCGATGGACAGCTGTTTTGTTGGTACTCTATTTCTGCAAATTAGCTTAAGCTAACTTTTAATTATTTATGTACAAGTATCTTTGGTACAAATTGCACCGAATCGTACAAGGAAAGAAGAAACGAACCTTCTTTTCTGTTTTTTTAAATAAAATCTTAGGCGGCCCGCATAAAGATGGCTGCCGCTCTTGCTTTTCAGGAAAATTCCCTGTATAATAAGAAACAATATGCCCGCTTTGGGCCCGGCGGCACAGCGTTTGCCGCACGAATCGTGAAAGGACTGAATTTCTTGGCGAATCAGAAGAAGATGGTCAACGACATCACTTCCATGGACGTTGACTTTTCCAAATGGTACACCGATATTGTTAAAAAAGCCGAGCTGATGGATTACTCCAGCGTAAAAGGCTGCATGATCATCGAGCCGTACGGCTACGCAATCTGGGAAAACATTCAGCATGAGCTGGACGATCGCTTTAAGGCGACGGGTCACCAGAACGTTTACATGCCGCTGTTCATCCCGGAATCCCTCCTGCAGAAGGAAAAAGACCACGTAAAGGGCTTTGCGCCTGAAGTGGCCTGGGTAACGGAAGGCGGCAGCGAGAAGCTGAGTGAGCGCCTGTGCGTACGCCCGACGAGTGAGATTCTCTTCTGCGAGCATTACCAGAAGATCATCAACTCTTACCGCGACCTGCCGAAGCTCTACAACCAGTGGTGCTCCGTTGTGCGCTGGGAGAAAACGACGCGTCCGTTCCTGCGCTCCTCCGAGTTCCTGTGGCAGGAAGGCCACACCATGCACGAAACCGCAGAAGAGGCCATGGAAGAGACCATGCGCATGCTGCACACCTACGAGGAGTTCTACAAGAACGTGCTTGCCATTCCGGCTGTGACCGGCCAGAAGACCGAGAAAGAAAAGTTTGCGGGCGCTGTGGCGACCTACACCATTGAGCCGATGATGCACAACGGCGTTGCTTTGCAGGGCGGCACGAGCCACTACTTCGGCGACAGCTGGGCAAAGAACTTCGGCATTACGTTCACGGGCCGCGACAACACCCTGCAGCACCCGCACCAGACCTCCTGGGGCGTTTCCACCCGCATGATCGGCGCCATCATCATGGTACACGGCGACGACAACGGTCTTGTACTGCCGCCGAAGGTCGCGCCGATCCAGCTGGCAATCATCCCGATTGCACAGCATAAACCCGGCGTGCTCGACAAGGCAAACGCGCTGTATGAATCCCTGAAGACGAAGTTCCGCGTGAAGCTGGACGACACCGACAACTCCCCCGGCTGGAAGTTCAGCCAGTATGAGATGCAGGGCGTGCCGCTGCGTTTGGAGATCGGTCCGAAGGACATTGAGCAGAACCAGTGCGTGCTCGTCCGCCGCGACACGAGAGAGAAGATTTTCGTTTCGCTCGATAACCTTGAGGGCGAGATTGAAAAGGCCTTGCAGGCTGTGCATGACGGTCTTTACGAGCGTGCGCTGAAGAACCTTGAAGAAAAGACCTTCACGGCGACGACGTATGAGGAGTTCCTCGACATTGCGGAAAACAAGCCTGGCTTCATCAAGGCCATGTGGTGCGGCGACAGCGCGTGCGAGGACAAGCTGAAGGACGCGACCGGTGGCGTGAAGTCCCGTTGCATTCCGTTTAAGGAAGAGCACCTCTCTGATGTTTGCGTTTGCTGCGGCAAGCCAGCAAAGCACATGGTCTACTGGGGTAGACAGTACTGATTTTTCTGCTTTGCGTAGCGCTATATCAAATCGGCATACGTGTTTTACACGGTTTTAACTGTGTTTTTATAAGCAGAATGTTGTAAGAATACTTTAGGGCACACCGTATTTTTTGCGGTGTGCCTCTTTTTTTGCTCTTTTTTATGAAATGCACGGCTGATTTTTGGACGCGCAGGCAACAAAGCAAAAGTTTTTATGCAAATGATACAAGCAACATTAAAAAAGCTTGTGCAAATCCGCTTTTTTCACAAAAAGGGCTTTACATTTGCTTTGGAATGGTCTAAAATACAAGCAGAAATAAATCGTTAGGAGTCCGTATGGACTTCGGCGTAAATTTAGGAGGAGAATTCCAATGGCAAATGTAAGAGTTGGCTTTATCGGCTGCGGCGGTATTGCAAACGGCAAGCACTTCCCGGGCATGGCCCAGCAGGAAGGCGTAGATATGTGCGCATTCTGCGACCTCATTCTTGAGAGAGCAGAAAAGGCCGCTAAAGAGTACGGCACCCCGGACGCTAAGGTTTACACCGATTATCATGAGCTTCTGGCAGACCCGACGATCGACGCTGTTCACGTTCTGACCCCGAACGTTGCACACTGCGAGATCACCGTTGCTGCTCTTGAGGCTGGCAAGCACGTTCTGTGCGAGAAGCCGATGGCTGCTACCCCGGCTGACGCTAAGAAGATGCTTGAAGCAAGAGACAGAACCGGCAAGATGCTGACGATCGGTTATCAGTATCGCCACTTCCCGGAGAACCAGGTTGCTAAGAAGGTTGTCGATTCCGGCGCTCTTGGCGATGTTTACTATGCAGAGGCTACCTACCTCCGCCGCCGTGGCGTTCCGACCTGGGGCGTATTCACGGATAAGGCAAAGCAGGGCGGCGGTCCGCTGATCGACATCGGTACGCATGCTCTTGACCTCACGCTGTTCCTCATGAACAACTACGATGTTGACTATGTTTGCGGCACTTCCTTCGAGAAGCTCGGCCACACGCTCGATGCTAAGCATCAGGGTCAGGTCAACTACCGCGGTGAGTTCGATACCTGGAACAACGAGACCTACGACGTTGAAGACTCCGCTGTTGGCTTCATCAAGATGAAGAATGGTGCTACGATTGTTCTGCGCGCTGCTTGGGCTATCAACATGGCTGAAGACTACGCTGCAAACGGCGAAGCTTACACGATGCTGGCTGGTACCAAGGGCGGCCTCGATACGAAGGAAGGCCGTGTCCGTCTGAACCATGTTGTTGCTGAGTATCCGACCATTTCTTGGGTTGGCAACAAGGTCAGAGGTTACATCCCGGGCTTCTCTCAGGGTCCGGCACCGAAGTCCAAGGAAGCTGAGATCTGGGTCAAGGCTCTGAAGGGCGAAGGCGAGCTGTTTGTTACGGCTGACCAGGCTTATGTCGTCACGAGAATCCTCGATGCGATCTATGAGTCCAACAGAACCGGCAAGCCTGTTTACTTCGACTAACTTTAATCAGTACATTTTGTGTGCGGCGGCATTTCGTGTCGCCGCACATTTTTTAAGGCGGAGTTTCCGCAAACGTTATAATTTTCAGAAAGGTGGTTTTTCCCATGGAAAACATTAATGTTCAGGTTTATTCCCTGGTTTCCGAGCCGATTAGCCCGATTGAGAAGCTGAAGACCATTGCAAAGCTTGGCTTTGCAGGCGCAGAGTTCACTGCGGACTTCACGGAAGTGCCGGTTGAAGAAATGAAGAAGGTTCTCGCAGAGAACAATTTAAAGGTCGATTCCGCTCACGTCGGTCTGGATCAGATTGAAGGCGTTCTCCCCTACTTTGCAGAGCTGGGCGCAAAGCTTGTCATCTGCCCGATGACAAATTTCTGCAACAAGGCAGAAGCTGAAGAAGTTGCAGCAGAACTCAACCGCCTCGGCAACATTGCGAAGCAGTACGGCATCAAGATCGGCTACCACAACCACACCGACGAGTTCTATGTGGACGAGGGCAAGTATCTTTATGACTGGCTCATCGATGCATGTGACCCGGAAGTTACGGCTTTCCAGCTTGACTGCGGCTGGTGCAGCGCAGCAGGCGTAAACCCGGTAGACTTCATCAACAGCCACGCAGGCCGCATTGCAAGCATCCACATTAAGGAAAACGGCGGCGTTATCGGCGCAAACAAGCCGCAGTCCCGCCACGACACCACCCCGCGCTTCAAGTTTGAGAAAGACGCTGACGGCAAGCCGATCTTCCCGCCGGAGTTCCTCAAGATGAAGGAAGAGCACGACAAGCTGAACGTGCCGCAGGGCCAGGGCATTGTGGACTGGAAGGCTGTTAAGGCAGCTGCCGACGCACAGTGCGACAACGTCATTTACGTTGTTGAGCGTGAAGCCAGCTACAACGACCCGCAGGATCGCGTAGCTTGCCTTGCTGAAGACATTGCATGGCTGAAGGCTAACCTGTAATTTAATTTAATGCAAAATGAGCCGAGCACAGAAGTTGTGTTCGGCTTTTTTGTTGCGCAAAAAAAGAAGCTTGCGGGGAACACAGCGTAGCGACACTAAAAATTTCGCCCGCCTTTTCAAAGGCAGAGGGGACTTGGGGCAGCGCCCCAAGTCCCCTCAAGTTTTCTCGAAGAAAGTTTAAATCAAAGCCTTTATTCGTTCGCTTTCACAGGCAAATGCGAAGCGCTTAGTGCTGGATCTGCTGCTCTTCCTCGTCATCGTTATGGCTCCACGGCGAAGGGGCCAATTTTTTATGCAGCGCAACAAGCTCGTGGTCGTAGTTATGTCTGACTTCACACTTTTTGTCGAAAATCATGGTCGCTTCGTCGTCTGCGGTGCAAGCCGGCCACTCCGGCAGGTCTTCACTGGACGGTTTACCGTCACGCGCGAAGTTGAGCCACGCGTCGCACATCTGCTTTTCGAGCAAGTCGGTCACGCCGGGCTCGTTATACGCGGCGACGAGACTCGTGTTATGGAACACAAACGGGATCTCGCTGCAATGCCATGCGATATGCCCACCGTCATACGGGAAGGTGTAGGTCATCATATATGAATACGTGCCGCTTTCCGGGTGCTGTGCTTTTTTCAAGATGAAATCGGTAGACGGCGCACGGAAAATAGAATCCATGAACAGCACGTCGCTGACGTCCTTATCCGGGTAAACCTCGGCGAACATCTCCTTGAGCTTTTTGCCCTCTGCGCCGTAGCGTTTTTCGATCATAGAATCGATGAGCGCAGCATCGGACTTTTCCTCTTCGCTTAATGCCGGCATGAACGAGAACTCGCCGAGCACGGTGCCAACCATGACCGGGATGGTCTTTGCGTGCTCCGTGAAACCGACCTCGAGCGGATCGCCGAGGTACCAATCGTTTGCGAGCGGGTTACCGCCGACGTATGCGCCCGTCTTTGCGACCTCCGGCGCGACCTTGTTGTACGCCGCCGCGAGCTGTGCGTACGGGATGGTCTCCAGTGCTTTGACATCATCGAGCTTCAATTCTGCCAGAAGCGCCGTGACGATGGCTTTGCCGTTCTGCTCCGTGGAATTGCCGGAGACGAAGTGATCGATGCAGCCGCTCTGCACGACGCCCTTATGGAACAGGCCGTCCGCCGCAGGGGTCTGCATCAGCGTCCAGACCTTCATACCGCCGCCGGACTGGCCGAACAGCGTGACGTTTTCCGGGTCGCCGCCGAAGTTTGCGATATTTTCGTGAATCCACTGCAAAGCTGCGACCATATCGGCGTTGCCGGCGTTGCCGGAATTCTTATATTCCTCGCCGAACGGGGAAAGGTCGAGATAGCCGAGGATATTGAGGCGGTGGTTGAGTGAAATGACGACGACATCGCCGTATTTGCTCATGTTTTCGCCCTCGTAGGCGATGTGCTCAATGGAGGAGCCCGCCGCGAATCCGCCGCCGTGCAGCCAAACGAGCACGGGCTTTTTGGCGTTCGGGTCAAGATGCTGCGTCCAGATATTGAGGTACTGGCAGTTCTCATCGAGCGGCCAATAGCGGTGCGGCACCATCAGCTCGTTGCTGGGCTGATCCTGCTGCAGCATGGGGCACACGTAGCCGTAAGCCAGCGCGTTTTTGATGCCCTCCCACGGCTCTACCGGGGTCGGCTGGTGGAAACGCTTTGCATCGGCGTATTTTACGCCGTGGAACGCATATGTGCCGTCAAGCTGAAAACCGCGCAGCTTACCGGCTTTGGTCTCGACGACCGGGTCTGTTTTGGTGCACATGAAATTTCTTGCCATATATCACAACTCCTTAAAAATTTGACAAGTAAAAAATAACCTTGCAATGTTAATTGTAAGGTTATTTCTCATAAATGTCAATATTCTAATTTTTGATTTTATGTGCAATTTACAAGAACAGGTCTTTTAAAAGCTGCTTGCCGGTCTTTGTGCGGAAGATGTTCTCGCACACCTTTTCGGCGGCTTCATGGGTCATGCCGCCCTCGAAAATGTTTACGAGGAAATCGGCTTCAACCAAAATCTGATAATCGATGCCGTTGATGTTCGTGTACGTGTGGTGGTGGCCGATGAGATAGCAGATACGCTCCGTCTGCCCATGGGTATAACCGCACGCGGGCAGCATTTCGAGTGCGATGGGCGGGCCTTCCACCTCCTGGTGAGAGCCGTTGCAGTTGCCGTATTTTTCAAAGCACACTCGGATGCCGATGTCGTGCGTAATGGCGGCGGCTTCCAAAATTTCTTTTGTCGCATCGTCCACGTCTTCGCCCTCCGCGATAGTCTTTGCGAACGCGAACACCTTCAAAAAGTGGTTGACGCGCTCGACACAACCGCCCTCGTACTCCGTCATTTTCAAAACGAGCTTGCTAAAATTTGTCATGTTTTTCACTTCTTTCTTTCAAATCGTCTGCGCAGGTGATGAGCGCCTTCTGCAAACCTATGGCGTGTGCGATAGGCAACGCGAACGCAAGCTGCATTTTGGCGTAGCCCCTGCGGCGCTCGCTCGGCACGATGCGCTCTGCACCTCAATCCGCAAGATACGCTTTATACTGCGCTTCCGTAATCTGCTCGGGTAAAATGAGCTTCATTGAAATTTTTCCCGTTATTTTGCCATGACGGCCTCGATGTCTTCGATGGTGCGCGGCACGGACACAGAGAGATTCTCTGCGCCGGTCGGCGTGACAAGGCAGTTATCCTCCACGCGGAAGCCGATGCCGAGATCTTCGGCGTAAATGCCGATATCAACGCAGAAGACCATGTTCGGCGCGATAGGCTTGCCGAGTGCATCGACGACATCGTGCACGTCATAGCCGACATGGTGCGCACCGCCGTGCCACATATATTTGCCAATCTCATCGTAAGAGGACAGCAGACCGATCTTTTTCAGCTGCTCACAGCAATAGCGGCGGGCAGTCTTATCCACATCGTCCATGAGCATACCGGGCTTGATGATGGAGAACATGTAGTTCGACGTATTGAGGGCACACTCATACAGCATGCGCTGCTCTTTCGAGTATTTGCCGTTGCACGGCCAGCCACGGGAGACATCGTTGCACTCGCCGTCCCACTGCGCGCCAACGTCATTCAAGATCATATCGCCGTCTTTGGCTTGTCCCATGTAGCTGTCGTAATGGATGCAGAAGTTGTTTTCGCCGGCGGAAATGATGGAGTGGAACGCGGGCTCAAGCACGCCGGCGCTGGTGAGGGCGTAGTCGAACTCGGCTTTATACTCGTACTCATACATGCCGGGGTGCGAAGCGCGCATCATGCGCAGAATGCCTTCGCGCGTAACGGTCATGGCACGACGCATGGCGTCAATCTCGCACAGAGCCTTCAGGGTACGCAGGCGCTTTAAGATGGGCAGGATATTTTCAACCGTGAGGAACGGGTAGCCGGTCTTAATGGTCTGCGCGAAGCGGTGGGCTTCATCTAAGCCCTCGTCCGGCGTATGGCGGTAGAGGTCGAGGTAGACGCGCTGCACGTTGCCGCTGTTCAAAACACGGTGGATATCGTTTTCAAAGTTCTCAACGAAGCGGATATCCGTGATTCCGGACTGCGCCATAACTTCATCGGCTTTCGGTCTGCGGCCTGTCCAGCGCTCTTTCATGAGATCCGGCGGAAGGATATAGATGGATTCCTGCACATTGCCGCCGATTTTTGTGGCGACCAACACGAACCCCGCGAATTTAATGCCCGTTAAATACAGGAAATTGCGGTTTGTGAAGAATGTATAGTATGCATCGGCGCTCTGGCGCGGTGCGCTGCCGGAAAAGAACACGGCTGCGCTGCCGTCTTTCATTTCGGCGTACAGGCGCTGACGGTTTGCCTTGTGGAATTCTGCTGTCATGATAATCCCTCCGAATCTTCTTTGCTTTTATCTATTTCTAAAGGCTTGCTGAGCAAGCCTTTTAAGAAACCCCTTGATAGGGTTTCTTACATCAAATCGTCCACCGGACGATTTGACTATCTTCCTGATCTTTAGGTAGGCAAAAGAGTTTCGAGCTCTGCGGAGCTCGACTCGGGGCGTTGCCCCAAGGCCCCACCAACTTTTTGAAAAAAGTTGGATCAAAAACTTTATTCGCCGCTCCGCTGTGGAAAACGTTAGCTTACTTCAGCTTTGCAGCCAAGGCGACCCAGCCTTTTTCCTCTTTGCGGTCGATGATCTCGAATTTATCCGCGAGGCACGCCAAAACGTCGTCTTCCCTTGTATCGATGATACCGCTCATGATATAGACGGTATCGGGTTTCATGAAGCGCGGGGCATCTTTTGTAAGCAAAATCACGACGTCTGCGACGATATTCGCGACAACGACATCGAATGTGCCGGTAACCTTATCCGCCAGATTGCCGCAGATGCCGGTGAACTTATCGCCGACGTGGTTGATCTCTGCGTTTGCGACGGCGGTCTTGACGGCGAGAGCATCAATATCGACGCCAACGGCGCTGCCTGCGCCGAGCAGCAGACCGGCAACGGACAAAATACCGCTGCCGCAACCCATATCGAGCATGGTATCGCCCGGCTTTACATACTTTTCGAGCAGCTCCATGCAAAGGCGGGTCGTTTCATGCGTGCCGGTACCGAACGCGAGGCCCGGCTCCAGATGCAGCACGACGCGGTCACCTGCTTCGTACTCGTCCTCCCACATGGGGCGCACAAGCAAGCGGTTGCCGACGGGGATGGGCTTAAAATACTTTTTCCAGTTGTTGATCCAATCCTCCTCCGCGCAGTTGGCGGCGGTGATGGTGTTCTCAATGCCGACAGCTTCAAAACGCTCTTTGAGGAAAGAAATGGCTTCCGCCGGGTTTTCCTCCGGGCTGATATACACATGGATAATGCTTTTGGTGCGGTCTTTTTTGAGAAGGTCTTCATCAATGAGGTCGATATGCGCGATTTCCATCGCTTCCTCTTCTAAATGCGAATAGTCTTCAATATAAATGCCGTAGGGCACGACCATCTGCGCAATGTCGCCCGCGCGGTCCGTATCCGCCGCGGGAATGGTGACCTGTAATTCGGTCCAGTCTGCGTTTACCTGATCTGTCATACTTTTTAACTCCTGTTCTTTTTTATAAAATGCAGAAAATTATCTATACATTTCTCATATAAGCTGATTATACAACACGCCCGGAAAACTTGCAATAGGAGGCCCTGCGACAATCATGACAAAACGCAAATTTCTGCTGCAAGGCATCGCTTTAACGGCATTTTCACTGTTTTTCCGCATTACGAATATCGGCTACCGTGCGTATTTATCGGGCAAAATCGGTGCGGAGGGCATGGGGCTTTACCAGCTCATCTTCTCCGTGTTCCTGCTCGCCATCACGCTTTCCACTTCCGGCATCAGTTTGGCCGTGACGCGCATGGTGACGGCAGCCATTGCGGCGAACCGCCGCTGCACGGTGCGCAGCGTGGTGACACAGTGCTTTTTGTTCTGCCTGACGGTGAGCTGTACCATTGCGGTTTTGCTGCTGTGCTTTTCGGATTTTGCCGCCGCGCATATTTTGGGCAACGCCGGCGCGGCGCCGTCTCTGCGCATTTTGGCGCTTGGGCTGCCGTTTATGTCGCAGTGCACGTGCATGAAAGGATATTTTTTAGCAGTGGACGAATCGCTTTCCACCTCATGGAGTGACGCGGTGGAACAGGTGCTGACGATTTTCTCCGCCGTTGTGCTGTTCTGGTATTTTGCACCGCAGAGCATAGAAGCCGCGTGCTTTGCGGCGATGATTGCTTCAACATTCGGAGAAGCTGTTTCGTTTTTGGCGGGATTTCTTATTTACCGCCGCAGCTTAAAGCGCAACACGCCGAAAGAAAAAGAGCAGGCGACGGGCGTTCTGCACGGGATGTTCCACATTGCGGTGCCGTGCACGCTTTCGAGCGCGGCGCGCAGCTTGCTTTCAACGGCGGAAAATCTGCTCATCCCGCGCGAGCTCGGGCGGTACGGGCTCAGTCGTGCGGCTTCCATGTCCGCCTACGGTTTATTGCAGGGCATGGCAATGCCGATGCTGTACTTTCCGTCTTCGTTTTTGACGTCGTTCGCGTCTTTGCTCATCCCGAAAACGGCGCGGGAATTTGAGCTTTCGCACCGCAGGGCCGTGCGGCACATCACGCAGCGCGCGGTGCACGCGGCCCTGCAGTTCGGCATTTTCTGCGCGGGGATCTTCTTCGTTTTCGGCAGTGACTGGGGCGAGGCGTTTTATAAGAGCCGGGAAGCCGGGGCATACCTCAAAATTTTGGCGCCGCTCGTACCGCTTTTGTATCTGGATGTCGTAGTGGACAGTCTTTTAAAGGGGCTTGACGAGCAGCTGAACTCCATGAAATACAACTTTTCGGATTCGTTTCTGCGTGTGCTTTTGATTTTGCTTTTCATGCGGTTTGCCGGTATGCGGGCGTACATTGCAATTTTGTTTTTCTCGTCCATCTTCAACGCGATGCTGAGTGTACGAAGATTATTAAAAGTCGCCGATGTACATATTGGGCTATTGAAAAGTGCAGTGATTCCGGCGTTTTTCGCACTGCTTGCCGCGAATGCAACACAGTTTTTATTGAAAAGCATTTCGCTTTCGGGTATTCCCCTTGTTTTGCTGCAAACGGCGGTTTGTGCAGGGCTTTATGCCGTTTTGCTGTTTCCGTTTTTAAAGCTGTGCACGTATCATACGGACAAAAAGCAAACCGTTAAAGCATAAAAGCGGCGCTCCGACAGGTTGCCCCGCCGAAGCGCCGTGGTTTTATTTACGTGTTGTCAGAGAGAAATCAGATCCAACGGGTCTCGGTCATCTTCGGCTCGAAGATGATAGCGGACTTCAGAGTCTCAACAGCCTTCAGAAGGCCCTCGTTCTGGCTCATGAGGCTATCCTCATGCTCAATGCTGATGGCATAGTCATAGCCGACAAGGCGCAGAGCGCTGATGATGTCCTTCCAATAGAGCAGATCGTTGCCGTAGCCGACGCTGCGGAAGATCCAGGAGCGGTGTGCTTCGTCTGCATAGCTCTTCGTGTCGAGCGCGCCGTTCTTTGCCATGTTGTACTTATCGAGACGGGTATCCTTTGCGTGTACGTGGAAGATTGCGTCGCCGCCGAGCTCGCGGATAACAGCAACCGGATCCATGCCCTGCCAAATGAGGTGGGACGGGTCAAAGTTTGCGCCGATCTCCGGGCCCACAGCCTCACGGAGCTTGAGGAGCGTCTCCGTGTTGTAAACACAGAAGCCCTGGTGCATTTCAAGAGCGATCTTGTTGACGCCGTGCTCTTTTGCGAATGCTACAAAATTCTTCCAGTAATCGACAAGAATCTTCCACTGATACTCGAGGATCTTACCGAAATCGTCCGGCCATGCGCATACAACCCAGTTCGGATACTGAGAGGTCTCGCAATCGCCCGGGCAGCCGGAGAAGCAGTTGATCTGATGCAGGCCGTATTTTTCAGCCATCAGAACTGCGTTGCGCATGTCCTTATCATAAGCCGCAGCCAGCTCCTTATTCGGGTGGATCGGGTTGCCGTGGCAGGAGAATGCGCTGACTTCCATATCATACTTCTTGATGGTATCGCAGAACTCCTGATACTTTGCTTCATCGTGGAGCAGAACTTCCGGATCGCAGTGATCTTTGCCCGGATAGCCGCCGCAGCCGATTTCGACCATCTGGATGCCCATGGACTTGAAATACTTCAGTGCGTCCTCAAGAGGCATGTTGCCTACAACATTGGTAAGTACGCCTAACTTCATGTTAAAACACTCCTTCTAATTGAATAAATCAAAAGAATAACAGATTGAATTGGGGCTTTTTCTGAAAGAGAAAACCCTGTTTGCTTTTATTGTACTATATTTCCTTGGTAAAATCAACATGGATTTGGCTTTTACGCCGCATTTTTTTGGAATGCCTTTCGGCAGATGTATTGAATTTTTGTGGTTTTCCGTCAAATTCACGGTAGAATTTCGCCGGGCCTTCCGCTATAATGAAAGTTAGCATTTTATTAAAGGCGGTATAGTTAAATGGAGAAGACCCAAAACTTTAAAAGCACCGTGTTTGCCTGCTACCGCGGGTATATCACGCAGGGCATTGTGAACAATCTCTCTCCCCTGTTTTTCGTGCTGTTCCAAAACAAATTCGGCATTTCGTATTCGCTGATTTCGACGCTCATCCTGTGCAACTTTGTGACGCAGGTCATCACGGATATGCTTTCCGTTAAATACGTAGACCGCATCGGCTACCGAAAATCAGCGGTCATCGCACACGCGCTGGCGTTTTTAGGCCTTGTGATGCAGGGCACGCTGCCGAACGTGCTGCCTGCGCCGTATGTGGGCCTTGTCCTTGCGACGATTGTGAACGGCGTGGGCGGCGGCCTGATTGAAGTTATCATCAGCCCGATTGTCGATTCCTGCCCGGGAGACGCGAAGGCCTCCGCGATGAGCCTTTTACATTCGTTTTACTGCTGGGGACAGGTGGGCGTGGTGCTCATCACGACGCTTTTGCTGCGCTTGATCGGCGAGGATCTGTGGTTTATCATCCCGATTTTGTGGTCTTTGCTGCCGCTTTATAATTTATTCCGTTTCCTCAAGGTGCCGCTGATGCCCACCGTGCCGGAGGAAGAGAAAACACCGCTCAAAACGCTGTTTACCTCGAAAATTTTCCTCGTGGCACTGCTTTTGATGCTTTGCGCGGGCGCGAGCGAGCTTGCCATGAGCCAGTGGAGCTCGCTGTTTGCGGAGCGTGCGCTCGGCGTGACGAAGGTCATCGGCGACCTTTTAGGGCCGTGCCTGTTTGCGGTGTTTATGGGCATTGGCAGAACAATCTACGGCGTGTGGGGCGAGAAAATCCATTTAACAGGCGCGATGGTATTCTGCGCCGCACTGTGTATTTTGTGCTATCTTGGTACGGCTTTATTTGAAAACCCGTGGCTTTCTCTGCTTTCGTGTGCGCTGTGCGGCTTTTCCGTAAGCCTCATGTGGCCGGGCACGTTCTCGCTGACCTCCGCCGCGTACCCGAAGGGCGGTACGGCGATGTTCGGCATTTTGGCGGTGTTGGGCGACGTGGGCTGCTCTGTAGGCCCGGCATTGATGGGCGCAGTGAGCGGCGCGGTTTCCGGCAATGCAAACATCGCCGCATCTTTCCCGAATCTCACTGCGGACCAACTCGGTTTAAAGAGCGGCATGCTGTTTTCCGCGGTTTTTCCGGCATTTATTTTGATCGGCGTTCTGTTGATCACACGGTTTCATAAATCTGCAAATAAAAAGCCAAGCCCCAAAGCGGACTTGAGCGAAGAATAATTTATTGGCACCAGATAGAGAAAAAGTGCAACGCAAATCTCTTGCATTTGAATTTGCAAGGGATAAATTGTTGCACTTTTGCCAGATTGCTACCAAACAGAATTTGTGAATGCAAACCTCAAAGCAGTTTGCTTCCTGCACGCTTTCTATCCTGCGGCCTGTGTCAGCACACATGCCGTTGTGCTCTGCGACATGAACGGCAGACAAACGCCGCTCTCACCTGCGCCGACCAGCAGCTCCGTGCCGTTTTCGCAGGTGACCTATACGTCAGATACTCACCGTAACAATTGGGTTTCCAGCTCGCGAACGCGGCGAAGAATATCGACGGAATAGGACGGAATACGGCCGAGCGCATCGGGACCGACGTTCAAAAGGTAGTTTACACCCATGCCGTTGAGCTTCTGCTTGTTTGCAAGGATCTGCTCGGGTGTTTTCCAGTTGTGGTCGTAGTATTTGAAGCCCCATGTGTCGTTCAGCGTGGCTGCGGTCTCATAGAGGTTATACGGCGAATACTTGAAGCCGAACAGATCGTTCATGGACTGCATGTCCCCTGCGCGTTCTTTTGAGATCTCTGCCGGACGCTCTGCGGGAATCTCGTTATCGCCGAGAGAAACGTAATCATACACGCCGTTGCCGAGGCGAGAATTCACAAGGCAGTCCGGCTGATACTGCTTCACAAGGTCGTAAAGCTCCTGACTCTGCGCCTTTGTCATCACGCCCGGGGTATCGAACCAGATCAGGCAGATGTCGCCGTATTTTGTCATGATCTCCTTCACCTGCGGCTTGATCTTCTCGTTAAAGCAGATGGAGTAGTCTTTGTTGTCTGCACCGGGGAAATCCCAGTTGTTATACCACGCCGTGCCTGCGCAGCCGGTGGTTTTGTCGTAGCCGCCGCCGTGCGGGTGGTGCCAGTCAAGCTCCTGCGAATAGTAAAGCCCCAGCTTTAAACCGTGCTTGTAGCAGGCTTCCGCCAGCTCTGCGATGAGGTCTCTGCCAAATGGCGTTGCTTTTTTGATGTTGTATGCATCGCAGTCGGAATCAAACAGCGCAAAACCCTCGTGGTGCTTAGAGGTAACCACAAAGTAGGTCATACCGCATTCTTTTGCAAGCTTTACCCACTCCTCCGCATTAAAATAAACAGGGTTAAACGCACCCGCAAGCTGTTCCATTTCGCGGTTCGGGATGGCAAAGGCGGACTGGATCCATTCACCGTAGTCGTAGGGCGTACGGCGCCCTCTGTACTCACCGGCGAGCATGGAATAGAGTCCGAAGTGGACCATCATGCCGTATTTCGCTTCGCGAAACCATTCGATATTGTTCATGCCTTTTCTGCACGGCTGCCGACGAAAAAAATTGCGCAGCCGTGCTTCCTCCTTTGAGAATTTTTTGTGTGTCTTATTATAGCATACGGAACCGAATTTGTCTTGCAGTTTCTTTTGTACACGAGTGAAAAAAGCCATGCAGCGTGCTATACTGAAAATAAAGACAAATCAAAGCGGAAAAAACGGAGGCATAGTATGGCGGAATATTTAGACATTGTAGATGAGAACGGGATCCCCACAGGCGAAACGGTAGAGCACGAAACGACGCACGCAAAGGGCTTTCGGCACCGCACCCGCGCTTGACGCAAAAGCACTTGCGAGCCTGCTTGCCGGCAAACCGTCAACCACAGCAAAAAATAAAAAAGCCGAAAACCTTTGAAAACAAAGACTTTCAGCGTTATTTATGGCGCGCCAGAAGGAATTCGAATCCCCGACCTTCCGCTTAGGAGCAGCCCCCGGCGGCGGTTTTTCACCATTAAAAAAGTCCAAAAAACGCCGTAAAATCAAGGGATTAACGCCACTTTGGTGTTCGTCTGAAATCACCCAAAATCACCTAAAAACAACCCTGATTTCGGTGTCCAATTAGCAGGGAATTAGCAGGACTTAAAAAACGGTGAGTGCTTTGCCGTTATTCCGTTCACAGATAGTACCACTTGTTACATCAATAAGACTACCGCTGACCAGCTTTAATTATAAATCATTTTGAGCGAAAAATCTACTGTTAAAACAAACGAACAGACCGCTTTTTCTTCGGTCTGTTCGTCAGTTTATATGTTTTTTGCCAGCGCCTTTAAGAGCGCCGCTGTTTCGGGATTGGAGAGCAGCTTGGTTAGCACATTCAATCCGTCATCAGCTTGCTTCTGAGCCTGTTCAGGCTCGGTTTCCTTTTCGGGTTCCGGCGGCTTCTCGATTTTCTCTCCGTAAGCTTCGGTTTTGGTCTTTTCTTCGATATGCTCAAACTTTGGTGTCGGCACAACCGTTCCTTCTTCGGTTCGCAGTCCTTTTGTCTTATAGAACTGTTCCTCAAATTTTTGAGCGTTAAAACGACGATCCTCATCAATGATGTGGGAGTAGACATCGGCAATCATATCCATTTGAGCGTGTCCTGAGTCACCCTGCACCGATTTCATATCGCCGCCGTTCCATTTTAGCTTGTAGGTGATACTTGCGTGTCGGAAGCTATGAAAGACAACGGGCGGCAGGTCGTGTTCTTTAATGAGCTTGTTCAGTCCGTTTCGGATAACTTGACCCTCTAACGGTCTGCCGGTCGGATGACAGAAAACAAGGTTGTAGTCCATATATTCGTCGCCATAGAGAGCCTTCATATCCTCGATTTGTTCCTTGCGCTTTATAAGCATTTCCGCAACGGTTGCCGGAATAAAAACTTTTCGGATACTTGTTTTTGTCTTTGGTGTTTTCAGTAGCAAGACGGTCTTATTCACTTTGAGCAATTCAGGGAATTGCTCGATGACATCTTTGTTGTCTAACTCCTTCATCGTGTCTTTCTTTACCCTTTGAAGTTCCTTGTTGACGAACAGCGAGGCGTTGTTTTCCGCTATCGCTTGCTCGGATATATCAATGCAGTCCCAAGTAAGAGCGAGCATTTCTCCGATACGCAGGGAACAGGAAAAGGAAAGATTTATCGCAAGGGCAAGAAGGTCATCCTCGCAGACTTCCAATGCGTGTAGCAGAGTCTCAGCCGTCCATATCTGACGCTTTTTTGCTTCCGCTTTGGGCAGGGTTGCGTTCAGGCAGGGGTTTCTCGCCATCAGTTCCCACTTTACAGCCTGATTAAAGGCGCTGCGAAGCAATTTGTGTATTCTTTGAATATTTGTCGGCGTCAGGTATTCGCTTTGAGGTTTATGGTTTTGCGTGACCTTCGACTTTACTTTCGGAAGGCTTCGGTAAAACTTATCCATCAATCGAGGCGTAATGTCATCCAGCTTCATATCACCGATTAACGGAATAATGTAGTTATTCATAAGAGACACCTGTGAGGAATAGGTGGACATCGACCAAGTGCTTACGCCGTAGACCTCGGTATATTCCTCTAACAAGTCTTTCACCGTCCTTGCCGTAGGTACGATGAATGTACCGTTTTGCAGTTCAAACTCAATTTGAGACTTTCTCTTTTTCGCTTCCGCATTGGTATCAAATGTCTCCCATTTTTGACGCTGATTGCCTTTTTCGTCCTTGTACGAATAAACAACAGCATATTTATTTTTTCTCTTTACGATAGATGCCATACTTAAACCTCCTCGCCATCAAGCCATCTATCAAAACTGGCTTTTACTATTCGGTGTCCGCCTTGAACCTTGACGGCTTCAAAGCAGCCTCGCTTTATGAGCTTATAAACCGTTTGGCGTGTGACGCCGAGTATTTTTTCGACTTCCGCCACGGAGTAGCTCCGCTTATCAAAACCGCTTCCGTTGAACTGTTTAATTCGTTCCTCAATCGACATAGCCTTCCACCTCCGAAATTGTTTTTACCATATGGTACTTGACTTGTGATTTGTACCATTTTAAGAAACCGTCAACAGAAACACGATGAACCCCGTCAATCACGGTATAAGGGATTTTTTCATCAGAAATTAGGTCTCTGCCGGATGACCTCGGTATTCCGAGAACCTCTCCAACCGTTGTCGTACTCATCGTTAGCCCGTACTTTTTGCCGGGGCGTTCGCCTGTGACTTTCTTGTAATGAAACTGCCCTGCGTACCAATCCTCAAAGCTCTCAACATCAATACGCATTACGCCGAGGATAAGGTATGTCTTAAACCAGCACTTGTTGACGAGACGGTAAACCGCCGTTTTTCCGAGTCCGAGCAACCGCCCTAACTCCATTACCGAGATGGTCTTTTTATCTCGGTATGTAGTTGCCGATTTGATGATTTTTCTGCGTTCCTCAACACTTTTTTTGTGGGCACGATACTCGTTCCCCGCACGGTAGGTTTTGAATATACCGCAATTCATCAACAGCTTTGCTTCTTCTGCGGTAACAGACAGTTCCTTTTGAATTTCAGCAACAGAAAAGCTTTCCCATTTTAATTCCTGCTTTTCCTTCTCCGTGCCAAACAATTCCTCTTGCAGTTTAAGTTCAGCGACCTCATTGAATTTTTCGATACGCTCTATAATTGTCTCATTCACCATCGTTTTCACCTCCTTCGAGCCATTTGTCAAAACAAATCTTTGGCACTCTATATTTGCTGCCAATCTTCACCGTATGAAACGCACCCGAACGGATAAGGGCGTAAGCGGTGTTTCTGCTGATAGAGAGAATAGCCGCAATATCTTCTGCGGTATATATTCTCTTGTCTGATGTAGTCGGCTCCCAGCAGGAAGCCGTTTCGTTGTTTTCCATTATGGTTCCTCCTCGTGTGTGATATAGCCAAGCAACAGCTTGGCTATATGCTACACAAGAAAGCCGCCTTTGTTAATTATGCGATTTCCTTAATCGCACACTTGACTGTCAAGCCACTTGTCAAAGCTCTTTTTCGATATGCGGTACTGCCCTCCGACACGAACGCTGTGAAACACATTTGACCTGATAAGCTGATATGTCGTTGTTCGGCTTATGCCTAAAATATCTTGTATCTCATCGGTCGTATAGACTCGCTTCTCATATTGTGGAACCGGCGCAGCTTCGGGGTGCGTATTCATTTCGGCAATCTTTTCCTCAAACATTGTCTTGACCCCCTTTCTTATGCTTGTGCTTCTTCATAATGATATAGTCGTAGCCATAACCGACTTGACACTTGTGGCAGACTTCTTTTTCGGATTGTAAATAGTCGGCTCGCTTCACAATGTTATCGGGCACGGACATAAACTCGCTGCGGCACTTCGGGCAGAGGGAAAGGATAAGAGCTTTTCTTTCTTCATTCGGCTTAATCGGTAATCCGAGGGTCGCCTTAATTCCTCTCTTGATTTCAAGGCGCTTATCGCTGTTCTTCACAGCGCCGATGTACTCCAAAAGCTCCTTTTCCTTATCCACGGTTCTCGTCTGTTCAAGCATAATCATAGACGGCTCTTTCAAGCCAGACTCTTTGCCGATTAAAATATGGCTGTGCATATTCTGCTTTTTCAACACGGTAGTGATGACAGCGACGGTAACGGTAGGGCTGTTACGGTTAAGACGGTCACTTTGAATTACAATAACGGGTCTTTTCCCGCACTGCACGCTCCCTTGCATATTCCCCAAATCGCAATAAAAAATGTCGCCCCATCTGATTGCTCTGTTATTTGACTTTTCCATTGTATTTTTCACCTTTCAGATTGAGTTTTGAAAGAGCTTCATATATCCGGATAAAAATTAACCCCTTCACTTGTTTGGACTGGGAAGGCATATCCTAACCCCCTCCTCAGAGCAATTTTTTTATTTTTTCAAGAGCCTGATTAAGCGACTTCGTGATTTTGGAGTAGCTTACACCATCTTCCTGAGCTATCACCAATGTGCTTTTGCCTTCATAGTAATACTTGAACAAACGGCTGCGTTGGGTGTCGGTCAGCATTGTAAGTCCCTCTCTTACCAGCAACCTCAACTCGTTGAGACAGATTTCCTCAATATAATCCGGCTCATAGGAAACCTCAGTATGCAGATTGTTAAAGTCATCGGTATCTACATCGAAGATGTGACCGGATCGTTTCGCCCTTTTTGCAAATTTGTCATCGTTCCGCTTGGCTTCGGCTATCACTTCACCCTGCTCGACCGAGAGCAGCACAAAAGGTGTGTACCGGCTGATAACATCGGGGTACTTCTCAAACAGTTCCTTTTCGGACAGCTCGCTGACGACCGCCCATTTCACTGTACCGGTATATCCCTGATACTCGTATTTGAGGTTGATGAGTTTGCACTCGGTTGAGAACAGTTCTTCCTGTTCGGTAA